>Ga0302207_1000041_pt1 | contig 53712 bp, 63 predicted proteins | sample II_Fen_E2_2_FD_198792 | JGI IMG/M metagenome (GOLD analysis project Ga0302207, IMG submission 198792) | Peat permafrost microbial communities from Stordalen Mire near Abisko, Sweden - II_Fen_E2_2 | ecosystem: Environmental > Terrestrial > Soil > Wetlands > Permafrost | place: Sweden: Abisko...
CTTTGCAGGCAAACAAGCGTTCAACTTTCCGGCAAATTGACACGTTTAAACCCTTAATTGTTAATTAATTCCGTAAATATTAGAGTTTTTTAAGAAAGAACCCCCAACCACTAAAGGGGGGTAAGAAAGAAACCATATCAGGTACTAATATTTCTTACTCCCCTTTAGGGGTTGGGGGTTTTTTCCTGTCCTTTTCATGAGTGCTGTACCTCCTTAATTTTGTATCGTTAAAGCTATCATAATATGATTGAGAATAGATTTCCTGCTTCCGGATTAAGTGCTGAGTATGGTGATATCATTATGGATACTGTTGCCGGTTCGGTGGCTGTTTCGGTGATGCATGCAGGCAATTTATTGCTGTCGGAAGTCTATACACCCGATACGGATGGTAAAATCTTCATTCATGAACTGGGTACGCTGGCCATGCTTCTGAAAACAAACAATGACTTACTGCTCACCAATGGAGTGGAGTCGAATTCCGTAGTACTTAGTGTGTCTTTAACAGAAGGTGTGCAGGTCATTACCAAGGATGTAACAATTTACCAGTCTATTGTTGACTTTTCAGGATCAATAGACGTGGCGTTGCTCCGGATGATTCCACTTACCCGTATGACCAAGAAAACAACCGGTCCCGGACGTACTGAATTTGTCAGTTTTTACGGTCCAGGTACTGTCAAAGTTTATATTGCTAAAAAAGGAGTTGATCAGGATGTGGCCGTGACGCTCGATCTGTTGGTGATGGATGTTGCTTCGATGTACCGGATCAATGTTTCGCCTGCTGTGATTGCCCTGATGACCGGTTGCACGGTTGCCGATCTGATCTACTATAATATTTACACATCTACCGACTGTATCATCCGGTTCACGATGGATCAGCGCAATTATCCACAAAAACGAACTTTCATTTTTCGAAATTGCTTTGGTGCCCAGGAATCATTTACCTGTATCGGGGATGAAGAAAGTTCGCGTAAATGGGAACGGACCTTCGGGGTACAGTCCAACAAACAACTTCAGATAAGCCGTGACCTGGTGAACTCGATTGCGGTAAATACCGGGTATGTTTCGGCACAATCAGTGGAAGCGCTGGAAGATTTGATCAACAGTGACCAATTGGCCTTGCTGGATGCTCAGGGATTTCAACCGATCGTTATCCTGGAGGAAGATTTTAAAAACGGTAGCCGGCGCGATGAACTTAGATCGTTCAGTTTCACATACCGGTACGCTTCGAACAACCAGTTCCGGACTACCTACGCAGCATTTAAAAAACCGCGGGTGTTCGATGCAACGTTTGACGAAACATTTAATTGATGTCACGGCCCACACACATACGGCGTAACATGATGCTCCGCGAACTGGACATTAAGTGGCTACCAAACGGTAAGCGGATGTTATTCTCTGTCAAGTTTATAACCAAGTCCGGAGCGTTGCACTTTTTTCCGATTGCCTGTTGCCGTGGATTGCGCTACGATATGAGGGATGCCCGGCAACGGGGAATTCAACCGTGTGATGAGTACGGTAATCCGATTGATCACGTGTATCCGGCCGGCATTGAAGCGATCATACAATACAACCAAATGGAAGTAATACTTTAAAACTATGGATATATTATTCAGCAAAACAGGCGCTCCGCTTATCATGACCTCGAATCATATCTTTGCTTCGACCACCGGCGGACCTGAAGGAATTTCGAAAGAAGAAAAAAAGAACCTGATTCAGACGGTGGATACCAAACTCGATCAGGATTTTACAACACTGAGCGGTATCAGGTTGCTCAGCTGGGGAGTTGCGAACGACTTCCCTCAATGGGCTGATAAGATTATTACCTCTACCAGCGTGCTTAATTCGGGGTTGAAGTTTATCCGTAACTTTACCCTTGGACAAGGTGTGTATGCCTGCAAGGTATCCGGATACGATGACGATGGTAATGAAATACTGATACCATATCCAAATCCGATTCCACAACAGATCCTTTCGTCTCCTAAGATTCGCCGCTATTTCGAACTGGCAGGGCGTGACTACTTTAAATTCGGATGCTCCGGGGTTCAGTTAATCCCGAACGTTGACGGCTCGCAAATCGTTGGCCTGAACGTGTTGAATGCTTATTTCTTCCGGATCAGCGAACGGGATACAAACGGGAATGAAAAATGTGTGGTATCCGGTAAGTTCCCTGAATCACCAAGCACGACCGATTTTAAAACCTTTGACGTGTTATTGGACTACGATCCGATTATGGACATGGATATACGGCGCTTCGAGGGCAAAGGAAAAGAAAGCGCTGTGTTCATGATCCGTGACTCCTGGAGTAACCGCGATACGTACTCAGAACCTGTGTGGCTTTCTGCTTTCCTTGCCGGATGGATAGACATTGCCAAGTCGGTGCCAAAATACCTTCAGAAGGCTTACAAGAACCAGATAACCTGTAAATTTCATATACAGATCCCGTATTCGTTCTGGGATAAGAAGTTTCCTGAAACTGATTTTGAAACAACCAAAGATCGTGAGGCTGCTATCGGGTTATACATGGATGATATTGAAGCGAACCTGTTGGGTGCTGACAATGCCGAAAAGCCTTTGTTTACTACCTATGAACAAAACGATATCACCGGAAAGATAGAACAGGGATGGATCATTACTAAGTTGGATACAAATTCAATGGATGCTGAAAAACTGGTAACCTCTGCAGCTGCGAACTCAGAGATCCTGTTTGCCCTGATGATTAACCCCAACGTACTGGGCGCGGGAATGCCTGGCGGGACTTATGCCGGGAACCAGGGTGGCTCGAATATCCGTGAAGCATTCCTGGTAAACATTGCCAACGCGTGGGTGGACCGTCAGAACTTCCTCGACCCGATTGAAGTAATGATCCGTTATAATGGATATCCTGATTGTGCGCTACGGTACCGGAATACGATATTGACCACCTTAGACAAGGGTAGTGGTACTAAAAAGAACCTGGCTTAAATTACTTTTTCTTTTTTCATAATTATTGGTTTGAACTCTGATATCCGTTCTGGTCTGTGAAGATCGGAGCGGATTTTTTTAATGACCCCCAACCCCTAAAGGGGAGTAAGAAAGAGAAGAGAAGAAAGAAAGCCCCGGTACTATTGTATCGGGGGTTTTTATGCTTTTTGCAGCCGCTGACATCTCCTGACATCTCCTGACATCAATATGTAGTATAAATTAAACATTTTTTATATCTTTGTGAACTAATTATACAAACCATTTAAATTTAAATCTTATGAAAAAAGTATTTTGGATTATTATCGCTATTTTGATTGTTATTCTTTATTCAGCAAGTAAATATAATGATTACATTGTTAAAAAATATGGACTTGAAGAACCTAAATCAATTGTATTGAACGCAAAATTGAGTAAAACTGAAACATTATTGATAATTAAAAATAACGATGTATTTGATTATGATAATGTAACGTTAAAACTAAATGATGATTATAAATTGAATGTTACTAAAATACCTGCCGGAAAATACTATAATGCCAGAATATTTGATTTCTCAAATAGTAATTCGGAAAGATTTACTTTTGATAAAAAACCCAAAGAACTTACTTTAATTTTTGATTATTGCGGTGAATATGCTTTGGCTAAATGGAAATTAGAATAATATTTTAAAAATAATCTCATTTTTGCATTGTCAATTCAAAAACTATTCGCACTTTTGCAACGCAAACAATCATTTACGGGACATTGTCCCAGCTAACGTGCTGGTTTTTTTATGTCCAAAAACTTATTATTATTATATAGCGATGCTATATCTCGGGCCGTGAAGAACGGCGATACTCCCCCCGTGGTGGTTGTTTGCAGCGAGATATTGGCATCGCTTTTTTTATGCCATATAATTTAAATGCAAACAACTACCCAAATGACAACAACCACCATCCGCAGGCCTTATCCTGCCAAACCAAAGAAACAAGCGCCGGTAGAGTATTCCGGTATTATCAGCAAAGAAAATTCACTGTCAATCCTTCGGGATTTCTACCTGCAGGCAAAAAAGGAAATTACAGGCGCTACCAATGTATGCCTACGTTCCGAACGCGATTACTCCAGTCTTACCTTCAAGGCTGATGGCTTTAACCTCGAACTTAACTTTACGGAAGGGAGGGAAGCGATATGACCATCATCAATGGAATGGAAGTAACTGATCAACTGGTCGACTTTCTAAAACAAATGGCACCCTACTCAGAAGGTCAGGAAAGCCATGTTGATTCGGCTATTGAAAGCCTTTTTGAATTGAATGATTATCTGGTTGGTGCCCTTACTGAGGTAGTAACCGATGATATCGTAAAAATGAGAGAAATAAGCAATTACCTCATTAACGTGAAATCGTTGAAAGATGATTTGAAAGAATTGAATGGACTGTTGAAAGAATGCAGTATAGATAGGAAGAAAGACGCTCAATAGTTAATCATCTATAAATAATAAATGTATGTACTTGATTAACAAATGATTACATTATCTTTACATCATAATTAAAATATAAATCATTTAAATCAATCAAAAGTTATGAAAACAAACGAAATTGCAACGATCAACAATGTGGTAATTATGGCCACAGAAGGTGAAAAAATGATTCCTATTAAGCCAATTTGTGAAGCCTTAGGGATTGCCTATGAACCTCAATTTACAAAGTTAAAAGAGCATGATTTTTTAAGTTCAACTGTTACGCTGAGCGTAATGGTTGGAGCTGATGGAAAAGACAGAGAAATGGTATGTTTACCCTATGAATTTATATTCGGATGGCTGTTTACCATTAACCCGAAAAATGTAAAGCCCGAAGCCCAGGAAGCCGTGGAAAAATATCAGATTGAATGTTACAAAGTTTTATTTGCTCACTTTGCGGAACCTCAGATTTTCCTTGCTGAACAAAAAAAGGTAACTGATGATTTACTTGATCAACGCGAAAAAGCAAAATTGAATTTCCGTAAGGCAGACGTTATTTTAAAGGATATTGAAAAGAATATTAATGTTACCCGCAAAATGACAATTGACGAATGGAGAAAGGCAAACAAACAAATAGAGATTCAATTTACAACTGAATAAATTAAATTCAACCGGGGTTATAATAACCTCGGTTGAAACTTCAGTTAGGGTTATAATAACCTCAACTGAAGTTACCTTTATGACAAAGGCAACTAAAATTAAAAAAACTAACTTGTGATTAAAAAACATATGAAAAAAGATACTACTAAATTAACCTTTTCAAAACTCATTCATGAAACTGAAGAATTAATATCAAAAAATTTAATGCAGGTTACCGCAGAAAAATTTAGCGTATTGTTAGTTGAAGATATCTGGAAGCAATTTGATGAGGGAGGTCAATTAAACTTTTTAAAAAATATGCTTGGGTATTGCAAACTTAAAAATGCATACGATCAGGAAGAAAAGACTGTGGATCCTGAATTAAAAGTAATGATCAAAAATAAGGATCAAAAAGTAATTCTTTTCTGCCGGTTTAAAAATGACATTGCTGAGTTTATTGATATCCCGTAATAATTAAGACTATGAGTAAAAAAATAGGATTTGACCGTTCCGATGATCAGGAACCGGAAGAGGATGAACTTGAAAAGATAAAGAAGGCCGAACGGGAAGCACTAAAGCCATTTATACTGGCTAACTATCTACCCATTGGATCCACTGATCAAAAGGAATTCAAAACATCCATGGAACTGCAGTATGAACTTCATGAGATGATTGATTTTTCGACTAAAACGCTAAATCTTTGCCTGGCTGAAATGGGATTTAAGATTGAATTTGTTGAATATGTGCCGTTATGGGTTATGTACAGTCTGAACTGTGATTTATGCGATTAATATGATTTATATGATTTTAAAACCCAACTGGATCAAGTTGGGTTTTTTTATTTGTATTAATCTGTGTAAATCAGTGTAATCTGTGGACAATCTCTTTTTCTTATCTGTGTAAATCCTTTCTTCAATCTGTGTAAATCTTTTTTATGTCCTTTTCATAGGTCGTGATCAGTTATAAATTTGTATACTCAAAATTATAAGATCATGATATTTTCAAAAGAGAAATGGGATTCAAGTAACGAGATCCGGCCTTATATAAGCGTATCCAATGCGCTAAAGTTCGCCACCATGGAGGCACCGCTCCGGAATGCGTTCGAAATGTTTTTGCGTACGTTGCTGGGTGATGCCCTGGTAACTGACCTGGAAGCGTATTATGCAGATGCCAATCGTACGGCTAAACAACTCCGGTTACTGCAACTGGCTCAGCGTGCCAATGCATTGCTGGCGTTCTGGTATGATTACGACGAAATGCAGGTGATCATTGGTGACTCCGGCGCGAAACGTCAGGAATCGGAAACGACTAAGACTCCATACAAATACCAGGAACAAGCATTAAAAAAAGGCTGGAAAGAAAAAGGGTTCTGTGCCCTGGATGATTTGCTTACTTACCTCGAAGCTGAAAAAGCCACGTTTACCAATTATAAAAACACTTCTGCCAAAACAGAGATTGTCCGATCAGCTGCTGAAGTGGATGACTACTACTATATATCAGGTAGCCGTATTATATTCCTCAGGCTTCGTCCTCATTTCCGGAACGTGATCAATACCATCATTGCTCCCCGCCTGGGAACTACCTACACCGACATGATCACTGAACTGGCCAAAGAAACTCCGGACGCAAAATATACTAAACTTCGTGAGACATTGATTCCGGTAGTGGTATTCTATGCCGTTGCCCGCCTTATGCGTGAGACAGGCAGTCTGACTGATAAAGGTCTGTTTTTCGAAACTTTGAAGAATACCGACGACGCTGTGAATACTTCCCTGGTACCCGACGAACGCATGACCGCTCAGGCAACCATGGCCGAAGCGGATGCACTGGCATACTGGAAGATTGCTGAAAAGATGCTGACTAAGGATTTTCAGTATGTAGGCAGTACCGGATCAAAGATTCCGAAACGGGATAACAACGATAAAAAAGCATTCTGGGCGTGAAATAAAAGAACCCCCAACCCCTAAAGGGGGGAAAGAAAAGAGAAACCAATAAAAGTATAATATTTTGAAAAATGTAAGGATAGAATATACAAGATATCATTTTTTTCACCGGCAGGTAGAAATCAATGTTCCGGAGCGTTGGGAGGACTTGAATTGTAACCAGTTCGCTACATGTGCCGGTATATATATAAAACCTTTGGGAGATGTTGAGTTTATAAGCCGGTATTTTGGTATTAAAAAGAACCTGGTTAAACGAATGAGTAAGTTCGAACAATACCGGTTGACTGAGTTGGCCGGATTTGCCACCAAACCTACCGGAACGGTGAACTTCTTTTATATGGAAGAAATACCGGGGACAAAATTGCTTTCACCGGCCGGTAAATTAAGGGATGTATCGTTCGAACATTTTAGCCTGTTTGACACCTTCTTTTTTGACTATGCCAACGAACCTACAGAAGATAATCTTTGCCGGTTAGTTGCTGCCATTTATCTGAAGAAAAATGAAAAGGTAACAGAGATCGATTTTGAAAGGCGTGTAAGACATATTGCATTTCAAGTAGATAAAGCAACACAGTATGCTATTTTTTTGAATTATGTTTTCCTTCGTGACTGGCTATCGAAGACATTCCGTTTTATTTTTGAAAAATCCGATCCGGAAGATGAACCGGAAACAAAACGAAAATTCAAACAACCCGCGAAACCCGGACGGCCTGACTGGAACTCGATACTCGACAGTCTGGTGGGGGATGATATCCTGAACTATGATTCATACAAGTCAATGAGTGCGATACTGGCCTTTAAAACGATCAATAAACGACTAAAAGAATTCAAACGCAATGGCAAATAACCAACTATCCGACTTTACGGAATATACCGAAAATCTTTGCGTAAAGCATGTGGATATACTACATGTAGTAGATGACGAAGATCATAAGCATTTTATTGAACTGAACGACGAACAGCAACTGCAGGACGCAAAAAGTATTTGTTACCCACTGGTGACCATGGATAAACTGACCATCTCCTACAATGGCCAACAGGACTCCACACTTAAAAACCGATATGTAGAAATCATGTTTCTTGACTCAGTATCCGATACCGGTGATTTTAAACGTATTCAGCAAGTAAAGAACTCCATGGAGCGCGTTGCTGAAGATTTTATCATGAAAATGAAAACCGATCGTAAGGACCGCGTCGCTTACTCCTTTCTTAAATGCCTGGTACTTTCGAATATTGAACTGAATTTTGTCGAAAACAAAGCGATCAACCTGTACGGGGTATTGCTATCGTTTAATTTTGAATTGCCATTTGTGGAAACTCTTGAAGCCGGTAGATTTAATTAAAGAACCCCTAACCCCTAAGGGGGATAAGAAAGACTTGTCCTTTTTATGGAATATAAGAATGAATAATTTTGTATAAAAAATAACGGATATGACATTTACAGAGATATTACAGAAAGCCGGACTGATCAAAAACGAAACCGTAGAAGAAAACAATTCGGCTACGCGGATCGGACAGATGTATATTGATGTGATTAATTTCTTTAATGATTTAGGAAATGTACTTAATAATTCATTTAGTACCGCTATATCTGCAGAAACATCAGCCCGTAATACAGCTATTTCAGCTGAAGTAACAGCCCGCAATTTAGCGATTACTACCGCCATTGATAATTTAAAAAATGGAGTTCCTCAGGCATTCGACACTTTAATGGAAATTTACAATGAACTTCAAAATGATGATTCTGTTATTGCCGGGCTTATTAATACCATTGCCGGTAAAGTTGACAGGATAGTTCTTATATCCATCACTGGAACGATCATTTCATCGACTGCCGGACAGAAAGCATATGATCCATCGACGAAAAAGATTTATACTTCAACAGCAAATCATACCTGGGGAATCGGTTCAAATCCATCAACAGGAATTATCTATACATACAATGGATCAAATTACATTTGGAAACAAACTGATCTGATTGAAATTGGGACCGGCGGAACTGGTGGTGGAACGGATACCGGAATGTTAACCGTAGAAGCAAATTCATTACCCGATTTCGATGATATTTTTGCTGTAGGTGTTTATGAAATTGTTGGGGATTATATCTCCGGATTCTACATTGGTAGTTTTATTTTCCCGAAACTTAAACAAATGGTAATTTGGGACAATAAAATCTATACACGTGAAATGGACGACATTACAGGGACGTTTACTTTTCCTAATTTTAAGGATTATAATGATCCGGCATTGTTTACTGGTAAGGTTGATAAAGTTTCTCTTCTTGCAAGAACTGATAACATGGATCAGGCAAAATTCCATAATATTGGAGATAAATGGTTTGATTTAATGTCAAAGAAAATCTACACAGCCATATGGTCAACTACGATAAATAATACAAAAATCTGGGATGATGGGGTTGTTCCATCGAATGGTGTTATTTATCTTTCTTCCAGTTCGAATTACGTTTGGAATGGTGTAGATTTAATTGAAATCAATAAGCCCGATTTAAGAAATATGATCGAGTATCAACCAATGCCTTTCACAATAGGTCAGGTAATAGGATCTACTATTGTTGCTTATATACTTCAACCAACCGATGTGGATTATGACTCAAATATTCAAAAGGGTTTGTTTCTTCATAACTTTACTGAAAGTGCACGGGACTGGACATGGGATGCCGCGATGGCTCTGGCTCAAAATGAATGGTCACTACCTACAAAAGCAGAACTTCTTTCTATTTACCCGAATAAAGATGTTGTTGGCTTATATGGCCAATATTCATATTGGACATCCGATCAAGCTGATGGGAATGAGGCTTATGCCGTTGATATGACTACCGGACAGGCTGTCATACATCTTAAAGGATCACCATTTCGAATACGTTCAGTTTCGAAATTTAAAAATTATATTGGTGGGGTGAATGAAGGAGATATCACTGTTTATTCTGACGAAACGGGAACGAAAATTAGGGGTACTGGAAAGAATTTTTCTGATTTAATGTTTAAATCCGATTTTGAACCAATTTATAAAGATATAATTCTTTTAAAAGAGGAATGGGATGAAAATTTACAACAAATAATTTTAATTGATGGGGTAACCGAAACGAATAGAGTTTTTCTTTTACCAAATGACGGACGTAATAATTATTTGGAACTTGCAGCCTGCCAAATAGGAGCAGTTCCTCCACAGGTTGTCGGACAACTTACATTTGCAGCTTCGGTATTACCGGACATAGATTTAACATTAACTGTAAAAATTGAGAAATAATGCCAATATATCAACTTATAGGTTCATCAACACCTAATTCAGTAGCCAGGGCAATAGCCAACGAAGTAGTAGCAGGGAAAAATGCCATCGCCTCCGCTTTAATTAATAGAGGACAGGTAGTTGTCAGTACTGATACCATGCAGGATATGGCTTCTAAAATTAGTTTAATTACAGGTCAAGTAACAGTTACACCACTTCAAGGAGTACCAACTGACTGGCATGATTTGGCCCAGGTAATTGCAGCTAATACTTTAGTAGATTATCCATATTCATTTGCTGTATTATTAAGTAAAGCAATGCAAAGTATTAAACTAACAGGTTCAAATGCTTATATATGCAGTGATTCAGGAGTATTGTATGGTGATCAAGACCATACATTTGATTCTGCGAAAGACAATGTTGGGTCAGATGTAAATGCATCTTGGACAGGAATATTATCTGGTATGTCAACATCAGTGAACATAATAGCCAATACAGTTGGTTCAGTTGGGAATATAAAACTAACCGGAAATGGAACATCTCTTAATGCATTAATTGAAGCTTGGAACATAGCTAATTCAACTAATACATTGACATTGAATGGTGATGGTACACAAATTCCTACAGCAAAATTTTACGGATTAGTAAATGGTTTATTAACTCCAATAGATATTCGTGAAAATTCTGGTGGTGATTTTGGTCCAATTACATTAATTGCAGATTCAGTTAAAACAGTTTCAGCGTTGATAAATGAATGGAATTTATCCAACTTGACGAAACAAATAACGTTAGTTAGTGGAACTGGGACACAGGTTCCAACTTCAAATATAATTCTTACAACTGAAAATATCATTTTATCTGGTGGTGTAATAGGTAATATAGGAAAATCTACAAGGTGGGTAATTTTTTTAAATAACAGCATAAATAGAAATCCAACTTATAATTTTTCAGCGATAACTAATTTACAAGGAATTACAGCAACTAATTGTTTATACTCAGTATTTATTAATAATGTTGGTTTGGACAATCTAATGTTTAGAGATACAGGATTAATGAGCCTATATTTTGGAACAACAACTTTACCAGTATTAAACTTTCCTATGAATATATTCAATAATAGTCTGACAGGAAAAGTAGTTTTACCGGAAGTGAATACCGTTAATTTTCAAAATTCTTCTTTTTATAATTCGGGTATAAATACAATTTTATTTCATCAGAATACAAAATCAGTATTGTATTCTGATATGGCATTTAGAGGTAGTCTGATTACAACTATATCAATACCATCAGGTATAGAGACTATCAATATGCCAGGAACTGCCGGAATATTTTATAATACAGGAAAATTCTCATACATTAAAATTCCGGTTCCGTCAAAATCATTAAATATTATAAGTACCGAATTTGGTGGTGCGCCTTTACTTTATGCAATTGAATTAGGTACGGATTGGAAAGATTCTATAAGCATAACAAATAATGCGAGTATTCCTGCTGTTTCATTAAAAACTCTTTTTCTTGATAAGCTTGTCGATAAAAGAAAAAATTCTGCAATTGTATCAACATGTTCCTGTAATTCAGCAACCCCAGTAATGACATTTGTAAATGGTAATTGTTTAAAAGTATTTCGTCCTGGACAAAATATCTCCCCAGTTGGTGGAACATACAGAACAATACTTTCTGTAGATTCTGATAACCAGATTACATTAACCACCAATAGTTCAAATACATTGATAAATGTCGCCTATGACATAATGAAAACAGTTTATTTATCGGGACAACATAAAACATCTTTAATCGCACAATATGGCTCTAACTGGGCATTAGATTATACAAATAGAGGTTGGACAATAGCTTAAAATAAATTTTATGATAACAAATGAAAATGGGTTACGTACCCAAACCGCATCAGAAGGAATGATCTTGAAAAATAGGGATTCCTGGAGTAAAATGGTTTACCTGGGTGATGGTGCCCAGGAATGGGAAGAGGTTCCGGAAAGTATGCAACCACAACCTGAGGTAATTGACGTGGTGTAAAATAAATCAATTACAACTATGGAACTACTAAAATTCTTGAAAGCTATCTATTACTCCCTATCGGGATATTTTACGGCCATGCTGGTATATTTCCTCCCGATCAAAGATTTGACAATTGCAATTGCGATTGCTTTTATCGTAAATTTTGCATTTGGAATTATAGCCGGCATCCTAACTCAACATGAGTCTATCAATTTTAAAAAAGCTTTATATGCGTTCTGTGAGGTTGCTGTTTATCTGGTAATTCTGACCTGTATGTTTACCCTTGGGGAAAAATTGAAAGGCGATGAATGGGTTTATAGAGGAATTTATGTACTTACCTGCGCATGGATCTGCTTTTACCTGGCTAACTGGAGTAAGAATCTGAAACGATTATTCCCGACCTCGAGGGGAATTAATTTCTTCTATTTTGTGCTAAATCTTGAATTTTTAAAACGAATACCGTATTTGAAAAAATTTGAAGAATATGAAAAAACAACTTCTTAAAAAATAAATTTATGGGAAAAAATTGGAAAACAAATTTAATTGGTCTGCTCGGGATCATTTTTCTGGTCCTTGGAATGGTCCTCGTTTTATCGAAGTCGATCACGTTTACTGAACTTGTGCAATCGCTTGCACTTGTGGCTACTTTCTTAGGTGCTTTGAATGCTTTCTTTAGTCAAGACGCTAAAGTGAAAGGAGGAACACAATAATGACACGAAATGAATTAATTACGCAATTAAAAAACTATTTCGATATCAAAGAATTAGTTTGCCGGCACACTTTCACAGTTTTTGGCGAAACTTCATGGCAGTTTTTTGACCGTGATTTTTTAGAAATGCTTTTGATATTAAGACGTGATGTCATAAAAGTTCCAATGGCCGTGAATAACTGGGCAACAGGTGGTCCATTGTCACAACGAGGTTTTAGATGTAATATATGTCAGCTGGTGAAAGATAAGACATTGGAAAATCATATCTATCTTACTTCACATGCAAACGGAGCGGCCATTGACTTTGATGCCAAAAATATGACATCAGAACAGACAAGACAGTTGATTAAGAAAAACGCGAACCTTTTGCCTGTCAATGTTCGATGTGAAGCTGGTGTTAGTTGGGTTCACATTGATATTTATGATAATGGACAAAAATATTCAGAATTTAAAGGCTAAAAAAATATGAAAAAACTACTGTTTATCCTATTTATTTTTATTTGTTCCTGTTCCGGAACAAAAAAACTTGAGAAATCAACTCTCTCAAGTAATCTGAAAGTTGATACTGAAGTGTCCAAAAAGTTGGACGAAAAACAGACGGATTCGGTGAATGATCAGTCAGTGAAAACTTTGGATAAGAAAACGGATCTGTCCGAAAACAAACAAAAGGTTACCGAAACAAAAACGACAAAGTTTGATGGATCGAAACCGATTGTCCCGGGGACTGGTAAACCCCCCGTTATCGAAGAAACTACAACAACTGAAACTGAATCGAATCAGAAAGATATTAAGATTCAGGAGACATTAACTGATAAACTGAATTTACAAAAATCATACACCAGGGAACTTCAGACAAAATTGGATAGCGTGATGAAGGTAAATAGTTCGCTTTCAAATAAAACTGAATCAAAGGAAATACCGGTTAGTAATTGGTGGAAGTGGTTGCTGGTTGGGATTTGTATTCCTGTTTTAATATGGTTGATTATCCAATTTAGGTGGTATAATATTCTGTCCTTTTTATGGAAGAAATAAAGAGATAAGTTTGCATTGAAATTAAAACACAAATATTAGTATTCACAACAAAAAAATTATTTATGAAAAGATTAATTTTTTGCCTTGCGCTATTTTCGCTGACCTTTATGTCAGCAATAGCCTCCGATGTTGGTAACCAGACCAACGACATGCTTCAGAACTCGTATGTAGTTCAGCAAATTTCTGTTACTCCGGTTATCAATGCCGTGAATTTTGAGACTACTCAGGTAGTTTATAATTTAGCAGGCACAGTTTTACTGACTAACCCCGAAATGGTAGCACAAACCTTTAAAATGGAAACCTGGAGGAATCCGGATTACGGTCCAAGCATAATTTTTTCGAATAATATGAATATAAAAAATCAAACGGCAATTCATAATTATAGTTATACGCCATACATAGTTCATTTTAACTATAAACTACAAACTATAAACTATAAACTTTCTTCTACTGTTCGACATGTTTGATTCGTGATTTTTTTCATAGTATTAGATTTAAATGATAAATGCTCCTGCCTGTGAAGGTCGGAGCATTTTTTTTGTCCTTTTCCTGACATCGCTTAATGTCGAAATTTGTATACTCAAATTAAAATGTATGAATGATCAGACTCCAAATTTTATTACCGAAAGCGAATTTAACGACAAAGTAAAAGGTTGGGCCATCTCCACCCGTGGACGTATGGCCGCTAATGCCCCTGTATATGGAGGAAAAGAATCAAGTACGCGCACAGAAAAAAAATTAGCTCAATCAATTTCTTTCGGTGTAAAATATGGATTTGGATCGGCATCCCGAATACAATTCCAGTTTGAAAGGCATGGAATATTTGTCCATTATGGTGTTGGCCGTGGATACATTAAGACTGGAAACTCTGTTGTCCGTGGATATATCACCAAATTAAAACGTAAAAAAGCGGTAAAACATATTAGTCCTCAAGGCGGTGGAATGAACCGGCATCCGGTGGACTGGTTTGACGTGGAAATAAGAACCGGGTTAAAAGGTCTGGCTGATATTACCCAGGAATTTTACGGTGACCTGGCCATGAGAAATATACTTGATAAACTGGATAAATTTTTAATTCATAGAAAATAACAATATGGCTGATAAAGTAGCAAAACGCGGCGTTTCGATTTACATTGACGGTGCACCGGTAATGAACTCTGTGAAGGGTATCACTTCCGAAATGAGAAAACTCAGCAATGAGCAGGCTAAGATGACTATTGGTGCAGATGATTATGTAGCTCACGGGCAAAAGATAGGTTATTTAAAGTCTATCTTAAATGAACATAAAGATAAACTGGCTGATATCGCCTCGCAATATGCTAATAATACCAAAGGTCTTGACGGGTTTCTAAACCGGATGTCTGAGTTACCCGGTGCAATGGGTTGGATCGGCAGATCGTTAACCGGAGTGGGTGATACGATTGAGATGCTGTTTAAAAATAAACTTATGCTGGGTGCCAGTGTACTTGCTGTAGTAGGTACCGCCGTTGTGGCATTGGTAAAGCATTCCATGGAGTTTGCCAAGTCAGTATCCGAACTGTCGGCACTTACAGGCGCTACCGGAAAGGATCTTGATTATTTAAAAGATAAAGCAATTGACCTGGCAAAAGAATACGGTAAGTCGGCTGTTGAAATTGTAGTGGCCATGAAGTTGGTTGGTAGTGCTAAGCCGGAACTATTGAGCAATGTGAGCGCGTTGAGTGACGTTACACAATCGGTATTGACATTAAGTAAGGCCACAGGAATGGACCTTACCGAATCAACCAAAGCCGTTACCACCATTATGAACCAGTTCGGACTTTCGGCCATTGAAAGTGACCGGACTATCAACGTACTGGCGGCAGGTTCGAAGTATGGAGCTGTTGAAGTGGATTATCTGGGCGAATCAGTATCGAAAGTAGGCACCATTGCCAAATCTGCAAATCTTACCCTTGAACAAACGGTGGCCGTGATGGAACTCTTTGGCGAAAAAGGTGTAAAGGCTGAAACTGCAGGTACCGGGTTTAAAGGCGTATTGGTAAAATTACAGGCAGATACTAAAAATTATACCAACGGGCTTTTTGACCTTAATAAAGCAATTGATAATAACCAAAGCATTGCAGGTGATAATATAGAACTTCAAAAAAGATTTGGAACTGAGTTTTTTGGACTTGCACAAATATTATTTCAAAATAAAACCAGGTTTGAAGAATTAAACAAACAAGTTACCGGTACCGGGGTAGCCATGGAGCAAATGTTGATTGCTACCGACAACCTTTCCGGGGACGTGGAAAAAATGACATCGTCGTGGGATGCCTTCCTGTTATCGCTTGAAAATGGAAAAGGACCGATGGCCAATGCTTCAAGGTGGTTGGTGCAAATGGGTACATTTTACGCTAATACATTTAGTTCATGGTCAAAAGATGCAGCTCAAAATGAAGAAGCAGCGATTGAAAAAAGCACTAAGGTTAGAATTGATTCAATGAAAAAGTTAATGCCCGGACAAAAGGATCAACTAAAATATATCAATGAAAAAATAGAAGCCGAAAGACGTATTTATCAAAGAGATCAGGAACGAATGAAGCAATTACAGGCTGAAATTGAATTAGATAAAAAGAATAAAGCAGGTTTGGTATCTGTAATTAAACCAAAACAGGATTTCCTTGATGTATTGTCGCTTTCTGTAAAAAAATCTATTGCATATACAAATGCATTAGGAGGTTTAAGAAGTGGGTTTAAATTAGCTCCAAAACCAGCGGGAACAGAGACTAAAAAACCGGGTACCGGCGTAGATGTTCAGAAAGAATCACTGGACGAACTGGATAAATGGATATCTTCCGAACAGATTAAATTTAAAAAACGGCATTTGGATAATCTGGATAGTGAAGAAGTCTATCAACAAAATATGATTAATGTTGAGCGTGAAGGATTGGTGTGGAAACAAGTGTTATATGATAAAAACAGCAAAGAATACCTGGACGCTGCTGATAAAATAGCAACCATTGATTTAAAACGTCAGGACGAAGCCGAAAAACTAAAACTAAAATCACTGAAAACGTTGCAGGATGAACGGTTGAATGCTATCGTAATCTATGACAATCAGCTACGTGAAGAATTAAATCAAAACCTCGATAATGGAATCATTACCCAGGATCAGTATGATAATTCGATATTGGCATTGGATAAGACGTTAGCCGAAGCCCGGCTTGATGCTGCCCAGGAACATGCACGGGATCTACTTGACTTTCAATTCAAATCAGATGATGAAAAACTTACTGCTACCCTGGCATCCAACAAAGCCATAGAGGAAGCGCAAAAAGCACAGCACGAAGCAGAAAAGAAAATACTTAAAAAAGGGATATCAGATAAAAAGGAAATTGAAAAATCAATCGTAGAAATTGAAAAAAAGTATGGTATAAATACTTTTAAAGATAAACGAAAAGAGTTTAATGATGATCTGCAGGTATTAAAAGAAGCGCATGCTAAAGAACTGGCCGAAATCATTAAAAACGGTGGTAATAAAGAAAAAGCAATTAAGCGATATGAAACGGATGTTGCTAAAATAAAACTGGCTAAAGCCGAACAATTAGCTCAGGATATTGCAGATATAGCCAATGCCGCTTCAAACTTATCTGCATCCCTCCAGGAAGCCGAAACAATGGCAGTGGATAATAAGTATGCAAAGCAATTAAAGGCAGCAAAGGCAGCCGGACAGGATACTACGGCGCTTGAAACACAGATAGAGGAAGAAAAGAAAGCCATTAAAAAGAAGTATGCTGATGTTGATTTTGCTATTAATGTTGCAAAAATTATTGCTGAAACAGCGCTTCAGGTAATAAAAGCCGGTGCCAATATCCCGCTTGCAATTTTGATGGGCGTAATGGGAGCTGCACAAATAGCAGTAGCTGTACAACAACGTGCTGCTGTACAAAATCTATGGACCGGTACCACCGGTTTTACACCAAATGTAGGTAAGTACACCCCAACCGGCATTGTCCATGGTGGTGAGTTCGTTGGTGCCATGGAAGCAGTTCAGAATCCAAATTTACGACCTGTATTTGATGTGATCAATGAAGCACAGAAAAACGGTACTGTATCGAAACTTACCAAAGAACAACTTTCAAAGGCACTCCGTATGTCACCGACGTATTCGGACAGTAATTCGTCAGGATCCCACGCAAATACCGTAAAAGGAAGTGAACCGGCATCAACGGTAGATTATCTGTCGGCGGTAGTTTCGGCAGTAAACCGGCTGAATGATCACCTGGATAAAGGCATTGATACCCGGTTATCGATATCCGGAGAAAACGGAGTGGCTAAAAAATTGGATGATTACAATAAACTGATAAATAACGGGAAACGATGACACAATTATTTGTAAACGAACGGGAAGTAATTCTTCCTTCCGATTTTTCATTCACCCTGATCGAAGAAAATCCGGAGATAACCAATAACGGTGAATTTACCCTGGATATAACCATATCGCTACGTAATCCTCAAAATGCAATAGTATTTGGATTCCTGAACCGGATTAATCTGGCGACCATTACTAAAACAGCACCGGCACGAATGATCGTTGACGGTTCACCACGTTCCGGAACGATTATTATTTCAAAAAATACGGACATTGATGTTACGTTTCAGTTTGTGTCCGGTAACTCCGAACTTAATTATATTGCCAAAAACGAAAAGAAGATTTGGGAACTGGATTGGGGAATGGAAACAGCAATAGACTTTGAAAAAGCACTTGAATCGTTGAATTACCCGGGATATGGAGAATATGATAATACACCGATACCACCGTTTTATTTTCATACGTCATGGTTTCAGAATTTTGTCTGTGCTCCGGTAATTGTAGGTAGTAGTATTATAAATAATTTTACAATCGCTCCTGATACGGATCCTGTTGAAACAGCTTTAAAAATAAATGGTATTTCAGGTAAAATTATCATGCAACCATATATCCTGTATTACATTAATAAGTTGCCATCTCTATTAGGTTATACTTTAAAACACAATATTCTTAATACTGATTCACGTGCAAAAAAAATGTATTTAGTAAATGCTATTGATTCTTTAAAATATGCCGATGCATTACCTGATATGACAATAACAGAATTTAAAGAGGCTATTGAGTTCTTTTTTAATGTAGAATTTATTGTCAATCCAACTGATAAAACAGTTTCTATTGAAAATTTACAGTCTAATTTGGAAAATAAAAAAATAGTAAATATTACTGACTATTTAGACGAATATAATAGAGATCAATCACAGGATTCAAAATCTGTACGATTAGATTTTTCAAAAGTAAGTTATGATTTACCCGGAACAAATTATTTTAGATATCAAAAGCTTGATCAATATATATTAGACAAATCAACGATTGTTGAATTTGTAAATTTTGCAGTGCTTGAAGCATATACAAGATTACATAATGGTTCACCGGCTAATAAGTTTCTTATTTATCGAGATTTAGACCAAATGAATGATTATATGTTTATAGACATAAATAGTGCAATTGGAAGACCATGGATCGTCTTTTATATGTATCCATTTACGTTGGATGGTAATTTCGATTATGTTATAATTATTGATTTAATTAATAAATTTAGTTCTGTTGGTACAGATGCTACAAAAGAACTCGTTTTAAAAATTAGTCCGGCTGAAGTATTACAACATAGAGAACCTGTACATATAAATTCAGGTAATACATTTGCTTATACCCAACTTCCTAAATCATCCAGCGCATATTTTATTGAAGAAAGTAAAGGCTTTATTGAAACAGTACAAGGAACTGAAGTCACAATACCCAGATTAAGTAAATTAGAAGTATCATTGTATACTGGTCGAATAAAATCATATCAGGAAACTCAAATAGGATATACTTTTGATATTCCAACATTATATCCATTTAGCCATATTGATACAAAACCTGAATTTTCCGGGGCTTTATCAATTGAAAAATTAATGGCTTTAAAAACATGGGTTAATACATATTTTTCTCCTGCAGCGACTGAAACAATGAAATTGAAAGGTCCTGGTGGAATTATTTCAGATTATCATCAACAAACGATTATTGATACTACCAAAGAATATACTTTCTACCTGATTGATGGTCCGAATATCCGTGCAAATAATATTTTTATTATCAATAATTTGAAATATATGCCGATAACCTTTGAACGGATAAAGTCAGAAAAGCAAACGACGGTAAAGGGGACGTTTTACAGGATGTTATAAAATAAGGATTGCGCAATGGAAGTTCGCCATCCTTATGATTAATTGGTTAGAATGTACCTTCATGGTTTTTTATCAGGTGATTTGCTTCCTGCAGATCATGAGGTGTATACATATCGGTTGTCAGGATACTGGCGTGGCGTGCCTGGTCCCGTACGCTGATTTTATCCATTTTTCGAAGCATATTGGTAATGCCGGTATCTTTCAATGAATAGAACTTATATGCTTTTGTAAATTTCAGATCCTTCCGTACATGGTTCTGCCAGTAATCACGGAATTGTTTTTCACTTTTAATTATTTTACCGGGCTTACATTTATCGGAAAATAAATACCAGTTACCCGGACAATCGAACAATTTCAAGTCAATCATCAGATAAATTACTTTTGCCGGCAATGTGATCACACCGGAAGTACGGTTTTTTGATATACTTTCGTCAATATATAAGGTCTGATTGATTAACGATATATTTTCAATCTTTAGTTGACTCATCTCAGTTGGACGTATAAAGCAATAATGAAGTAAATAGGAGGCTAACAGATAATTTTTATTTTTTAGTTCCAGATAGTCTTTTAATTTCATCATATCTTTCTCTTCAATATTAACCCTCTGTTTTTTTATCTTCCTTTTGCTGATCATTGGCATGCCTTCTGTCGGCTTGACTTTCATATACCGGTGCTGTACCAGGAAGGAACTGAAAGTACGCGCAAATCCCAGGTAGTTATTCCGTGTCTGTGCACAATTATCCCTTTCAATATATATGTACTCCAACATTTCATCAATAAATACACCGTCAAACTGATAGATATAGGTTATTTTATTTTTGCGTTGGTCGTTGAATTGTATAATATTACGTATATATGATAAATTTGACACATAGGTATCCTTCCGGTGAACTCCATCAAGATGTAATTTTTCAATATAAAGCTTATAATGATCGCATACTTCCGTAAAAGTATGGTATGCTTTTCCGTTTTCACTTTCAACCCACGGATTCCACCCGTTTTCGAGTTTTACATTCAATCTTTTTATCAGTCCATCAGCGTATTTTCTACGTTCACCGATCCTTTCAATAAAATTTAACTTGATTTTTTTACGATGCATCTCTCCTTTTGATGGATCAAATGCATTAAAACCGATATACCATTCGACACCGGTGTGCAATTTAGGTGGAGAATACGAAAGTATCTCCTTGAGCGAGCTGTTTTGATTTTTGGCAGTTGTTGGCATTTTTTTATTATGCATTGAACTAATTATCAACGCATAACTTAAAAATGATTACTGGAAAAGAGTTGTCCCGTATTTGTCCCGGCACTATTTTTATAAAGTGGTGTAAATAACTTTATATTAATTGGTTATATTGTTTTTTGTCGGGGTGACAAGATTCTTTTTCTTAGAATCTGATTTGTAAGTATGCTGATAATCAATAGTTGTTTTTCAAGATTTTATATAGTATTGTCCCGTATTTGTCCCGGTACAAGTCAAAAAAAATCATTTTAAAATGGTTAGTTTATTGAATCGTTTTAGTTCAATAATGCATTTATCTACAGCAACTTTAATTTGTTTTTCATCTATATTTCGTATACTTTCACTATTGAATAATAGTTTTTTCAATTTGACATATTCATCATGAAAACTGTCATTAATGAATTCTATTTCTGATCCGGATACTTTTTTCATAGGAGTATGGTTTTATGCTGAAATTTGAATTATAAGTAAAATCTTTATTACCGGATAAAGAATCCACATGATTATCCGACTTTCGCATCCTGGGCGGGTGCATATCCCTTTTTTAACCGTTCATTCTCCACCTTCACTTCCATCAATTCATTTTGAGTATCATAAAGCAGTTCCCAAGGATTACGAGATGAAGATTTCTGTTGATATTCTTCAACCGGTTCATTTACTTGTTCAGGTGGTTTTACATGCATTATATAATCCGGTTGATCAAAGAAGTAATTCATATCTACTTTAAAGTAGTTTGCAATAGCTTCAAGTGTATTAACCTTCGGATTACTCTTTCCTTCAATAATATTATTTAATCCAGGAATTGAAAGTTTAATTTCTTTACAAAATGATACGTAAGAAAACTTCTTATCTATAAGTTTTCTTTCATTAATTAATGTGCTTATTTTATGGGCTTTAAACATAATATTGTTTATATTGGTTACAAATAACATACTATACTTTAAAATAAACATAAAGTTTAGTTCGTAATATGAAATAATACTATATATTTGCAGTACTAAAATAAGACTTATAATTGAATTTATGGAAACAAATAACGAAAATATAGAAAAAATACTCTTTAAAGCGTATTTTGAATTACTTGAAACTGATGCAAAGAATTCTATCAGGGATCAAATGATGTCAGTAGGAATAGCATATAGTACTTTTTATACGAAAGTCAGCGATAATTCTTTCAAGGAACTTGAATTTCGTGAATTGGAAAGAATAACCAATCTCAATTTCAAACGATGAAACTCCGTGATATCGAATATGTAGTCAATAAAGGTGATATTCTGGTAACAGAGATGGAAGAAAAAGCCTATATCCTGAATCAAACTCACCGGCATATTATAATGGCACATATGGATGATCTAAGTGAAGAATGGCCAACAGCTTTATCCTGTCTTGAAAAAAGATATTTTCAGAGTAAAATCAACAGGATGTATTTTGAATTCCTGATCGTACGAATGTGGATTAAATTGCATTTTGGACAAACTGACCATTTAATGGATATTGATGAAAATGGCAATCAAAATATAGAATATTGCTATTGTGCCCAGCGGGGTGAATGTGAAGGATGTAATTTGAAGGATGCCTGTTATCCGGTAAGATCAACCAACCTTCGTAAGGCAGAAATAAATGTACTTCGTTTACTGACTCTTGGACTCGATGAAAAGGCAGTGGCTGAATCATTATGTATTTCCAGTAATACCGTAAGAACACATATACGGAATATGCTTGTACGATATGATTTTCATAAAGCTTCACAACTAATCGAAATGTGGCACAGACTTAAATTAAAATAATAAAATCACGAATCAACATAGTCTTATCCGTAGCGCGGAAAAGATCCACTACCGGTACTAAATTAATTAATATCACCTGGACTGAAAAAGCCTTTATAGCATAATCAGGATAAAGATGACATGTGACGTTGGTACCGGTAGTTTTATTTCCATGAACTTTAAAATAAATCCGTATGCCTACGACACTTGCACGCCTTTCCATTCGAGGAAAAAAGTATAAGGATGGAAGTTTTTCGGAACTAAACCGACTTTTAAATGAACTGGTTCAAAATGGATATTTACGTTCAGTGCTTCATGTTGGTTATGCCCGGGCAACCGGAACGTATTATTGTAAAACCTGCGAAAATCAGGTAATAAATCCGGCCAGTGACTGGTATCAAAACACAGAATATTGGAAATGTAAATGTGGACAAATAAATTATATAATTCTACAAAAATGACATTAACTAAACCATTGTTTATTCAAATGGAATCAGGTCATACGATCGATTGTAATATCAATAGTTTTATGCAGGTTATCATTTTACGGATAGATGTCAATTTTAATCCGTATCAACACATAGATTTTGCATATACAAATATTTGTTCGTTAGAAGGAGTTAAAATGCTAACCGGTGCACAATCACCAAGTAAAAATAAAGGAATTTACTCATTCCTTTTAATGAAGGGAATTGATATTGAATTATTAAAAAACGAAATTAAACAGGAGTTTGAAAATTACTTTCTTAATTTTTAAACTCATCTTAAAATCAATTATATGGAAATTAACAATACTGCTAACTCTACGACTATCACAATTCCTAAATCAATTATTTCGTTGACTGAAATAACCGGGAATGCTGAAGTGATAAAACTTTTTATTAGTTCCGAACATCCGTTCAATATTTATCAACTTGTAGATGATATTGAAAAAACTAATTCTGCCACCTGTATTCACTCCAGCAAAGAAAAAGGATTTTTACTGTTGCAAAAGACAGAATTTTTCAAAAAACTTGATATTATCAGAACCTGTATTGACTTCATTAAAACCCTACCTCATGTACAAAAATCACCGTCACTTCGAAAACGAAAAGCAAAGACAATACGATGACTGGGATGAACGCCTGGCTACTGCCATTGCCATTGGAATTGTATCTGTATTAATTATTTGTTTAATTTTTGAAAATTTACTGTCATGAATCATAATTCTTCCCGTGCTAATTTTAGCATAATCGTTTGCTTTATTGTTGGATTTATCGCTTTAATCACTCTCGTTATTACACTAAGCTAATGAACCATTGTATTGATACCTAATGCCACAACTGTGGGCAAAACTATTGTGTTCGGTGTAATCCTCTCTGTTGCCCAAGTTGTGGTAAACCAACCCTGGTTACCACGTTTCAAAAAGAAAATAATTCACTTTAAAATTCAATGTTATGGAATTTATTTATGTCGTATTAATCATACTGGCCGCTTTCTTTGTCAAATTTTTACTTGTTCGTGGTTTTAAAAATCTGAAAACCATGCTTAAAAATGAAAAGAAAATTTATTTGAATGCCCGTAAAGCTAAGAACACAACGATTAAGATTTTTATCCTGGTAATAACGGTCATTTCACTGTCCGGATGTGGAACTTCTAACGGGCTTCAAAATTCGAAGTTTATTTATCACCATTCACATAGTAAGGTAAATACTGTGAATTCTAACGGACTTTATCACTAATTATTACTATGAATCTATCACACTACTGCCTGAAGTCCTTAACCGATCCGAAATGGATGGAGGATGCGATCACCGAAATGGGAGAAGAAAAGTTCCGGACCTATTATCTTCAAATTTACAAAACTCTTGAAGACTTGAAAATTGGGGAAAGGCTAATGATTGAAAAATGGGTAAAACCCGAACGGTATTATTTATTTATCAAAATTGCCTGTTGTTTTTTCTCTGAGACAGAATGCTGTTATGAATTCAATTCAGATTATACCATAATTACTCATAAATTCGATAAATATGAAACCCTGGTCCACTTCACAAAAAAGATACCTGTTCAAGCATTATCATGATAAGCCGCTTCCGCAAATTGCGAAAGACCTGGGAAGGACAGAACGGGCATTAAACCTGTTTATTCACCGGTACCGAAATGATCCACGCCTATGCGTACAAAAAGATAACCTGTTACTTCAGGTGCTGAAAAAGAAATTTAAGGATGTTGGCTGCTTTACTCCTACCCGTTCATTTTTTAATGATATCCAGATGGGACAAAAACGATACTGGGCCATATATAAAGGCATCGAAGTGATTAAAGATTACGAATTAAAAAGAGTTGCAGAATACTTTGAAGTAACATTAGAAGGAATTCACGAAATACGACAAATGGATATGTTTGAAAACGAATAAATTATAATCAATTTAAATTTAAAAGTTATATGAAAAAGACAGTAAACATTGAAGAATCTACCGCAAGAAGCATGTACAAAATGGCTTCTCCTGAGTGGAAATTAGCATTAGAGGAAACTTTTGGAAAAAAGTTTTTTGAAACGTCAGTTGAAGATCGGGTATTTACTATTGAAGATGCATTGAATGAGACAGGACGTCCTTCAGTTCCTGATTTTGATTGTGTACCAACAGATTTACGGGAATTCTTTAAATCAGTGTATAAATGTGTTGTAGTTACTGAAGCATTCAATGAAGGTAAAAGAATTGATATTTACAATTCTGATAAACGCAGACATTATCCTTATTTTGTAAACAACGGTTCTTCTTCGGCGTTCGGTTTGTGCCATACGAATTGCGATTTTACGCATTCGTATGCGGGTTCCGGTTCCCGCCTTAGCGTATTAAAATCGGATAATGCAAAATTAATTGGAGAAAGATTTAAAAATGAGTTCAGAGACATGTTATCACTTTAATATTTTACATTAAAAAATAAACACAATGAAAAAAGGAGATAAATTAAAAAAGAAGAGACCTGAAACAGTAGAAGATGCATTTCAGATGACAGGAAGACCAACCGTTGATTTTTCAAATTTACCTGAAGATTTAAGAGTCCACTTTGAAAATTATTACAAGGCTATAGTAATCACCGAGGCTTTAAATGAAGGAAGGAAACCAGATTGGGATAATTGGTCAGAAAATAAATGGCGTCCATGGTTTAGAATGTCTTCTTCGGCGTTCGGTTTGTACGATACGAATTGCGATGGTACGTATTCGGGTGCGGGTTCCGGTTCCCGTCTGGTTAATTTTAACGAAGAAACGGCAGAATATTCAGCCACTCAGTTTAAGGATGTTTGGAAAGAAATACAAATAGGATAAAATAATGGGCTGTTTGTCTTCGCTGGTTCTTCTTCAGCGTTCGGTTTGAACAATACGAATTACGATAATACGAATTCGAATGCAGGTTCCAGTTCCCAACTGGTAATTAAAAAGACAAAGGCCTTACTTCTTAGTAAAAAACGACTAATCTTTCAACTGGTATTAGTATCCAACGAGAAATTTCCATTTTTGAAAGCCAGGCATATGAAAAGAATAAACAATTTATTTGACAAGATAGTCACAAAAGATAATTTGATGCTTGCATACCAAAAAGCCCGGATAGGAAAATCCGGGCAATATGGAGTAAAGATTTTTGAAAAAAATGTTGAACGAAACATTAATCAATTGTATGACGAATTAATATCCGGAATTTATAAGACTTCTGAATACAGTGTCTTTAAAATTTTCGAACCAAAGGAACGGGAAATTTTCAGACTTCCGTTTCGTGATCGGGTAGTACATCATGCGATAATGAATATTTTAGAACCTGTATGGGTTTCAGTTTTTATTTCACATAGTTATGCATGCATTAAAGGAAAAGGAATACATGCTGTTTTAAATGATTTGAAACGTGATTTAACCGATATCGAAAATACTACCTATTGTTTGAAACTGGATATTAAGAAGTTCTATCCGAATATTGATCATGATATACTGAAGTGTATTATCAGAAAAAAGATAAAGGATAAACAACTTTTAAAACTTCTTGATGAAATTATTGACAGTGCACCTGGTGTCCCGATCGGTAATTATCTGAGTCAATTTTTCGCAAATCTTTATTTATCTTATTTTGATCACTACATGAAGGAAGTAAAGAAAGTAAAGTATTACTACCGGTACGCTGATGATATGGTGATACTGGCACCGGATAAGCCTTATTTACATGCTCTATTGACTGATATTAATGATTACCTGACTTATCAATTAAAATTACAATTAAAGGGAAATTATCAGGTGTTCCCGGTTGCAGCTCGTGGTATTGATTTCGTTGGATATGTATTTTTTCAAACTCATATACTGATGCGTAAAACAATTAAAGTAAGGTTCTGCCGGAAAGCTGCAAAACTAAATAAGAAAGAACTGGATCCGAAACAATATAAAATACAGATTGCACCCCACTTAGGATGGGCAAAACATTGTAATTCTAAACACTTACAAAAAAAGATACTTAAAAATGAAGAAATTCTCTGATTTAGGAATAAAGCCTGAAGAAAAAAATATATTTCTTGTAGAATTAATATCAATAACAGATGTCACAAATTGCGAAATAGAAGTTCTTGATTTTTCACCGGATGTAAAAACTAGATTTGGAGAAGGCCGGTATGTTGTCAAAATTAAATATGAAAATATAGAACGGAAATTCTTTACCAATGCGATACCAATTAAAGAAGCATTGGATAAAGTAAATAAGGCTGATTTCCCATTTACAACTACAATAAAGCCTCAGAAATTTGGAACCGGAAATAACAAAACGTATCAATTTACTTGAAAACGAATAGATATGAAGGTTCTTATAGGTTGTGAAGAAAGTCAAACGGTATGCATTGAGTTTCGAAAGTTAGGTCATGAAGCTTTTAGTTGCGACTTAAAAGATTGCTCAGGTAATCATCCTGAATGGCATTTAAAGATGGACATATTTGAAGCCATTAATTTAAAAGAATGGGATTTTATTGGACTTCATCCGGAATGTAAAAAAATAACGTTGAGTGGTAATAGAACTTATTCACCAGGTAAAAGTAGAGAGAGAGAGAGAGAATAGATGCTATTGAGTGGACTATACATTTATGGAATATAGCTATATCAAAAGCAAAATATGTTTACATGGAGAATCCTATCGGCGCAATGAATAAAGATGATAGACTTGTAAAACCTCAAATAATTCATCCTTATTATTTTGGAGATAACGTTTCAAAAGCTACATGTTTATGGTTAAAAAACATTCCAAAGCTTATATATTATAAAACAGATGATTTATTTGAAAAACAGACTTGTGTCGAACCTGAATATATTATGTACAATTCAAAAAAAAATAAATCTGGCAAAAGTAGATATTCGGTATTGGGTAAAATTTCCACCTCAAAAAATAATGAAAAGAATAGAGCTATAAGAAGTAAAACATTTCCAGGAATTGCAAAGGCAATGGCCGAGCAATGGGGAAATTTATAAATAAAAAAATATTATTATTTGACTAAATTAATTCCCATGACACAAATTTCACAAGATATAATTACTAAAGTTAAAGATAGATCCGATATCGTTGAAGTAATTGGTAAATCGATAACTCTCAAAAAACACGGTCGTAATCACATTGGTATCTGTCCGTTTCACTCAGACAAGGCACCATCCCTCACCGTTTCGCCACAAAAGGGAATATACAGTTGCTTTGCCTGTGGTGCACATGGTGATGTGATTAATTTTGTGAAGGAAAACGAACATCTTACGTTTGTTGAAGCCATAAAGTCACTGGCTAATCAGTATCATATCGAATTACCGGTTATTCCGCAAACGGCTGAGGAAATAGCAAATGAAAAGCAACGGGAATCAGTTTACCTGGTATTGCAAGAAAGCAATAAACAATTTGCAACAAACCTGACTGCATTTAAGGCCGCTGATGACTATGTACGCACCGAACGACAGATTAGTGACGAAACCCGTGAACTGTATCAAATCGGGTATGCACAGACCGATAATCAGATTACCCGTGAATTTCCAAAGCGTAGTTTTAGCATTGATCTGTTATTGGCTTCCGGAATGACGGCCATAAGTGACGAAAAGAAATTTCAATATGACACTTTTCGTCAGCGGATCATGTTTCCTTACCTGGACAATTACGGGCGGCCAATAGGTTTCACCGGCAGGATCACAGACAATTCAGCAAAAGCTGCTAAATACCTGAATTCGGGAGATACGTTGGTATTTAATAAAGGTCAGGTTTTATTTGGACTATTCCAGGCTAAGGAGTCAATTTCAAAATTAAACAAGGTTTATTTACTCGAAGGTCAGTTTGATGTTGTAAGTGTTGCACAGCGTGGAGTACGGAATGTTATTGCCGGATCAGGAACCGCGCTGACCGATGCACAGGCACGTCTGTTGAAACGTTTTACCAATACGGTGGTAATGATGTACGATCCGGACAGTGCCGGTCTTAAAGCAAGTATATCGAATGCCAAAACATTACTGGCCCACGGGTTTGATGTAAAGGCTATTTTGTTGCCTGATGGAAAGGATCCGGATGATTTTGCAAAGACAACGATTGATCAGGACCTAAAAATATTACTCACCAATCGCGAACTTGATTTTATCGATTACTTTTTCGAAGCAAAGAAAGTGGCTGAAGCTTCTGACTTCGACAATACCCAGCTGCTGGATCTGATTTGTGAATGTGTGTCGGTAGTGCCTGACAAATACCTGCGTGATCGGTATACTACCCGACTGGCCATGACATTCGAAACTACCACAACTATTATCAAAGACCGAATTAAACCCACTAAAGAACTAAAGGTTGACAAATGGAAACACGGGTTCTACGGAATTGATGACGCCGTTGAATTAATGGAAGCTGATGATGATCAGGATTGCGAAATAGTATTCAATCAAAAAGATTTTGTCAATGAATTCTCCGAAACTCCAATGGTTCTTGTTGTCGGAACTCCAACGCTAATCGATATCCAGTCGTTACGGTCAAAGATCAGTAAACTAACGGTAAAAGATTTTACATCGCTGGCACCAAATGACGATTGCGGTGATTCGAAGTCTCTCATTATATTGAAAAATATGCACAAAAACGGGTTTGATATTTCGGTTGATGTTACCGACGATGGAAAACCAATATCAAAAAGTTTTTGTGACTATTATATTGATAAATATAAAGAAATATTATCCGACACCTACGATGGTTCAAAGAAAGGTGAAATTATTGGCCGATGTGCTGATGTGATATCGGATATAGAAGCCACAGTCCGGGTAGTTATGATTGATGATTATGCCAAAAAGTTAGGTATGAAAGTCACTGCCCTGGATAAAGTATTGAAACCATTCCTGGCAAAGAAAAAGGATAAAACATTACTCGATAACCAACGTCTTGGCGCGATGAGTGACACGCTAAATGTAGATGCTGAAATTATTCCTGATTACATTCAAAATGATAAGGTTCTTTCAGATCAGTGCACCCGATGGGGTTTTTATCCATTGGCTGATAAAAAAGGCAGGTTTTGTTCATACATGTTCCGGAACAATACAGGAGGTAGTTTTTCAAGTATTACCGATTTTTATATTAAGCCGGTGTTGCATGTATATGATAACGAAAATGACAATGCAAACAATAAACGGGTAATTCAACTTTGTCACCTTGATTCAAAACTCGATCGGTATGTAGAATGGAAATCTTCCGTATTTGCCGGATTGCCAAAAATACATGAGAACCTGGTCAATGAAGGCCCTTATAACTTTTTCGGGAATATGGAACAATATAAACGCATTTGGATGACCATGAGTTATGGATTTCGCAAATGCCGGGCTATACGGACTTTTGGCCAGAACCCGAAAGGTTTCTTTGCCTTTGGAAATGCAATCTATCATAAGGTAGGCAATGAATATAAAATTGAACCGGTTGACGAACTGGGACTGGTAAGTCATAACGAAGAGAATTATTATTCTCCGGTATTCTCAAAGATCCGTATTTCGGAAGATAGTGACAACAGCACATTCAACCAGGCGCGTAACCTGGTGTATCGTGATATCCCGATAGAAAAACAAATCAGTTTCGCGGGATGGAGCGATTTAATGAACCGCGTTTACAATATCGGTGACAATGGTAAATGGGCGGTACTGTTCGCAATTACATGCGCTTTCCGTGATTATATCTTTGAAATGAGGCGTTACTTCACTGCCTTGTTTTTTATAGGTCCTACCAGCTCAGGGAAGAGTCAGATTGCTGAAAGTATCCGTAACTTTTATATGGCCGATACCACACCGGCATTCAATCTGAACACCGGTTCGGATGCCGGGTTCTTTATGATTCTTGAATCGATACGCAATGTGCCGGTGGTGATGGAAGAATACAACGATCGGGATATTTCGAAAGCCAAATTTCAGGGATTAAAAGCGGCCACCCTCGATGGTGAAGGTAAGATAAAAGTAAAGGACGTAAATTCTAAACAGTTGGATAGTTCGGCCATTAATGCAAGTATTATATTACTTGGTCAGGAGGCGGCTCAACAGGATGATGGTGCCCTGTCGAACAGATGTATCATGTGCGATGTACCTTACCGAAAAGGTGGTGACTTTACCGAAGAGGAAAGCGTTATTTTTGAAAAATTAAAGAGTCACGAAAAGACCGGTCTTTCGAACATATTACTCGAAGTATTGGAACTTAGATCGATATTTGAAAAAAAGTACCTGACTATCTTATCTGAAGAAACCCGAAAGTTGAAAGAGTCAGTCCGGATATCAGTAACGAATACCGAAGGATTAACCCGTATTATTAACGCCTGTGCCCTAATGACTGCCACCTGCAGGTTGATTGAAGAAAATGCACCGCACCTGAAACTTCCATTTACCTACCTTGAATTCCTGCCGGTAGCAGAGAAAAAAGTATTGACACAATTGGAACGGATATCCTCCACCAACAAACTTTCGACCTATTTCCAAACGATATCCACGCTGATCACATACGATAAGATCAAAATTGGCCGAGAAATAAAGATTACACCGGCTATAAAAGTAACCCGGATGACCAGTCAGAAGAAAATGGAGGAAGTCGATCTGCCAATGGATACAAAAGTGCTTTACCTTGACTTTATGGCCGTGTATTCACTTTATCAGAATGCTATCGGTAAAGACGAAAGCTTATCCCGTCAGTCGTTAATATCCTACTTTGAATCGAATCAGGCGTATATAGGATTAACAAACTCCTGCCGGTTTAAATGGGAAGTTGCTGAACAGGCAATCGGTGGAAATGAAACCACTGTGGCCGCGGATGGGGAATCGGTAAATGTGAACAATTTCACCCGTATGCGTATGGCTCCAAAATCAAAAACCACATCAGCCTATATGTTTAACTATAACATTTTAAAAAGTCTGATTGATATCGATTTTGAACGAAATGTAGAAGTAACGGAAAAAGGGGAAAAGGTTCCGGAGGGGAATGATATTCCATTTTGATATTTCCTATTTATTCATTTACAATTTACTATTTAAATATAAATCAATTAAATCAAAAAAGTTATGAATCACGAAAAACGTAAAGTTTCATTTATTTTAAATGATGGTCATCCTTTAATAGCAAAAAAGGTTAGTCGGAATTCACCGTGTACATGTGGATCAGGTAAAAAACAGAAACATTGTCATGGTGCAAAAACGGAGTATTATAACCCGAATAAGGAAAAGGAATCATGAAAACGCTATCCGTAAAACAGCCTTGGTCGTATCTAATTTGTTCAGGAATTAAGCCGGTTGAAAACAGAACCTGGAATACTCATTTCAGGGGTAGAGTTTTAATTCATTCAAGCGGTACAGCATGGAGTTGGCATAAAGTATTAAATTATCTTACACCTGAAATGACTCATTTCTTTGTAATGAATAAATATACTGGTACATGGCTTAGAAATTTAAATACCGGTTCAATTATAGGATCTGTTGAAATAGTAAATTGTATATCTGTTCATTTAAATGGTAAAGGTTCAGACTCTATTTGGGCAGAGAAAGGGTGTTATCATTGGATATTAAGAAATCAGGTAATGTTTGCAAAACCGATCCTGAATGTAAAAGGGAAATTAAGTTTCTGGGATTATGAAATGAGTGAAGAAGAATATTTAAAAATTGAAAAAATATGATCAAACCCCTCACCTTTACTTACCTCAAAGAGTTTGTTACTATTTCAGGTAAGATTATCAAAATGAAATCGCTCATTTCCATGCACGGAGTACAATCAGTAGAATGCATGGAGAATGACCAACGATACCCGGCAACAACGGTAAATGAAGTAATTAATCAATAACCCCCAACCCCCTAAAGGGGAGTAAGAAAAGGAAAACAGCGTTGGGAGCGCTTAATTAAAACCCATTTTATATTATGAGTAAATATGTTGATTTCGGATTAGCCGTAAGGGCTATAAAAGAAGGCAAAAGAGTTCGTTGTAACGAATGGCCAGAATCAAAAAAATTTATCTTTCAACAGGTTAATTCAGTAATTGGAAAGAATATTGTACCAAAAATGCAATCCCTTCCACAAACAGTAAAAGACCACTTTCAAAAAACATTTGAAAGTGAATCTGAACAGATAGACCAAATTGCTTATGCTAATCAAATTGCAATCGTAGGATTATCAAACCTTGTAGAATCATATACACCTACTTGTGCAGACGTTTTATCTGATTGGTGGGAAATACTTGATTAATATTTCAATTCAGGTAAATTAAACAATTTCAGAGACGAAAGTAATTATAAACGAGTCGGGACATAGTTCCGGCTCGTTCTGTTGATTGATGAACAGATCCGGTACTATTTCCTCTTGTTCCCCTTTAGGGGTTAGGGGTAAAATCCCCCGCACCCCCTTTTTTTTAAAGAACAACATTAAAATAAAACTTGAAAAATATATTTCAAAACTCCGACATACCGACATAACGACATACAATAATAATATTTTTCAATAAAATAATTATATATATAGGTGCTAATCATTGTTTTGTATTTTTTATGCATGTTTTATTCTGTATGTCGCTGTATGTCGGTGGAGAGGTTTTGTATGTCGGTGTATGTCGGGTGTTTTTGGGCTTGTATGTCGGTAAAGTGTTAAATATGGTGTTTGTATGTCGAAAACGGGCTTTGTATGTCGGTAATTTAACTACGCATGTTTCGTTATGTTGTTTATTTTTAGTAATTTAGCTGTTAAAAATATATTCTTGTATGTCGTTATGTCGGTATGTCGGTAAAATAGCTGAGCTCTAACACAAAAAAAATTTTTTCTATGCCTAAATTTAGTATAAATATTCCCTGTAAACCGTATGTTAAACGATTTTTGGAGTTGAATTACGGTTGCCCGGTCGATTTTACGAAAGATAAAACCGTGTATCCTGATTTACGTAGAAAACTGGAGCGTAAAAATACCCGCTATGATGCCAGGTTGGAAGGTTGCCGGCATATACGGTATACCGACAGCGTAGAAGTGAAGATCACCAGGGATGATTTTTACCGGTACGGATGGGAATTGAGCAAAACTGACATGGTAGACTTTAACCGCCAAATGGAAGCCAGGGCAAAGACATTCATGTATGTTATTGTCAGTACCCGAATGTCGCTGGGTATGTCACAAACCGACTCAATAAGTTACTTTCAGAAGACTTATAATTTTCCGGAAATGATTTGGCCGGCTGAATCGATCAACAAAGATTGTCAGCGTAACCTCACTATTTGCAAAAATGAAATTTTAAATAATATTTCTTTATTAATTGATAAAATATCGTTGGCGAAGTTGTCGGGTAACGGGACAATATCACAACAATTTAAAAAAGCGTATGAAACAGTTGAATTTTGACTTTACGGGCAACATGGGAGGACTATCCCGGATGTTTGCCATTCCGGTACTTTCGTACAAACGTATCCGGCGCGATCATACCAATTCGTTAAACTACCTGGAAGTGATCAACCGCGATGATATCATTGATATCTACCTGACGGATGATACCGGCATGTTTAGTGAACCATTTGAAAAGGGGGTGTATAAGGTTGAAATTTCGGGAATCAATCCCAAATCAAACCCGTTAAATCAACAACAACTTATTCGCCTGGAGTCGGAAGAATACTGGTTCGTACTATTCCAGGATAATAATGACTTTATCCGGTTGGCAGGGACCGAAGAAAATCAGTTATCATTCAGCCGAACGGACAGTACCGGACAATTGGATTCGCGTAACCAGATAGAATTTATGTTCTCAGGGGCACAAACTACACCGTGCGAATTTATTGCACTGGTAGAAATGGACGAATTGTAACACATTTCACGCATTAATCAACTAACAGCAGGGGGCTTCTGTCCTTTCTGCTGTTTTTTTTGTGCCCTACATTTGCTGAAATTAATTTAAAAACCATGGCAAAAGATAAAATCATTGAGATTACCGGTGGTATTTCCGAATGGAATATTTCTAAAGATTATGTGAAGTATATGCTCGATCAGGTTGGTGCCGGTCCTGTAATTATACAAATGTCTTCCTTAGGTGGTGACATGAATCAGGCCTTACAAATAAAGAAATTCATTGCCGATCGTGGTGATGTAACGATACAGTACTTTGGTTTTAATGCTTCCTCTTCCACCATTATTGGACACGGGGCTGCAAAAACTCAGATTTATGAAGACTCCATGTATTTGGTTCATAAACCATCGGTCACTGTTGATCCGACCTGGGGAAGTCTTAACGCTGATCAGATACAGGCTGCTATTGACAATCTTATTTCAAAGCAACGGGATGCTGAAGCTTCTACGCTTATTGTTGCCCAGGAATATGTCATGAACCGTGGCATGGAAATGAGCAAAGTAATGGAACTTATTACTGCCGGTAACTGGATTACAGCTAAACAGGCAGTTGAATTCGGGTTGGTGGATGAAGTTATCCCGGCTACTTCCAAAAAATCAACCATCTCTAACGAAGTAATGGCCATGATGACTGCCGGTGGTTACACGGTACCGGTGGCAGTAGTTGAAGTAATTGACGAAACCCAAAAGGAAGAAAATTTAATTCAAAAAATTATCAATATTATTTCACCTAAAAACTCTATTAAAATGCACAAAGACTTTTCATTTTTGAATCAGGTTTTGGCTGTTGAAGGTGTTGAAGTGGCTGAGAACAAAGTTACCATGACTTTGGAACAACTGACTTCGATCAACAACGAATTCAAAGCTAAAACGGAAGCCATTACCACGTTAACCGCTGAAAAAGAAACAGCCGTTACCGCTCAGGCAACTGCCGAAACTGCCCTTGTTGAAGCAACTACCAAAATAGATGCTATCGATGTTACTGTAAAAGCTGCTACAACGGTAGAAGCTAAAGTTGCTGCTATTACTGCAAAGTTGGCTGCACGTCCTGCCGTTACTGCTGAAAAGCCTCAGGGCAAATCAGGTGAAAACGATACCCCTACCGATACAACCGATTGGGATGCTATCAACGCATTGCCTCACAATCAGGCTGCTGACAAATCGATTTAATTTACTTAACCCTTAATACTTAAATTTGCCATGGCAATTAACAAAGCTGACATTGTATCTGAATACGGAGCGTATTACATCGCCGGAGGTCAGAACGAACAACGCCTGAGAAGACTGTTGTTATTCGGTCGTGAGACCACAAAACTGGCTACTGAGATTAAAACGGATGATACCGTTTATCGATTGGCTAAATCCTCCATCACTTCATTGGTTCAAAGTTTCCAAAAGAGCTTTACTCCTAAAGGGGATGTGACTTTCACTCCTAATCCTATCGAACTGTTCAAAATGAAAGTTGATATGGAAGTGTATCCTGACGACATTGAAGATAACTGGCTTGGTTTCCTTGCTTCGAATTCTTTGACCCGTAAGGATTGGCCTTTGATCCGTTATATTCTTGAATCTCACGTTTACGGCAAGATTGCTGAAGACATGGAATTGAATGAATATTACAAAGGTGTATATGCTGCCCCTGCCTCCGGTGTTGCCGGTGTTAGCGGAACTGCTATGAACGGACTTAAATCCATTCTGGAAAAAGTTGGTATCAATCGTTTGACAGGTACCGCGTTGGATGCTGCTACTATTTACGATCAGATCGAAGCTGCTTTCGAACAAATCGCTGAAGTGTATCAAAACACTGAAATGGTTGTTGCCATGTCTCCAAAATGGGCACGTGCATTCCTGAAAGATAAACGTTCGTTGGGATTCTACACCATTGATGGTGCCAATAAGATCGATAACCGTCTGGATTTTGCTCCTGCTGCTGTTATTGGTTTACCTTCGATGATTGGAACGGATGATATCTGGATCACTCCAAAATCGAACTTCTTACATATTACCAAAAAGGGTGAAAACTCTTCGAAAGTAAATATCGAAGAATCAAAACGATGTGTAAACATCATGACCGATTGGTACGAAGGCTTAGGCTTTGGAATTAAAGAACTCGTTTGGACGAACGTTGCTGCAGGAGCTTAATTGCATAATCCTTTAAAAAATAAATTGTTATGAAAAAACAAATTTCTTTGCAAGACATAGACCACAATCTTGATGGTGGTAACATGTCGGGGATTATACCTCAGTTGATCTACGGATATCAGGAAGATGTTGACGTATGGCCTGCCGAACCCGCTGCAACTGTTGTAGCCGGTGAGGTAACCGTTCCGCTCACGATGGATGCTTCGGCTACCTTAACCGGTGACCTGGTAATGAAAACCGGAACCCGTGCGTTTAAGTTGGATTTTACTGAAGAAACCGGTAATCTGAAAATTGCACCGGTAGGTGAAATTGATGGCGAACATTTCGAATATACCCTGGCGCTGATTAAAGCTAAGATCACCAAAACGATTTTAGGATTTATGAATGCCGGTATTGAACGTAAAATGTTCTTTATCGTTCCCGATGAAAACGGAAACCAGTACCTTATGGGTGACAAACGCCGTGGATGTACATTCGTTACCGGTGGTGATGGTGCAACGACCGGAACAACTTCGGGTGATCGTAACCAAACATCTATCAGCTTTAAATACAAACGTCGAAAGGCATTCGTTTACGAAGGTGATGTGGAAGATATGTTGGTGATTGTTCCCTAAGAACCCATAACCCCTAAAGGGGGATAAGATAAGAAAGTCCTGCAGATAATGCAGGACTTTTTTTGTACTTTTTTAGCACGGAAAACCGCACGTTCTTTGCATGACTTTATAAATTCACCTAATTTTAAAAATGTATGGATGTAAACATCACGCCCGAAGTGCGACAAAAAGTTGTAGCCTGGGTAAATTCAAAAAGCAAGGATTTAAGTGCCGGACTTGAAATATTGGCAGAGACCGGATATAAACCTCACGTATGTGCCAATTTTGTAGCGAACCAAAAACGCCAGGATATTCCAAAAAAGTTGGAAAACGAACTGCGTTTGTACCTGCGTTATTATGCCAACCCGGCATCGGACATTCACAAGGATGCTGAACCTGAAAAAACGGAAGCCGAAAAAACCGAATTCCTTGGTAACATTGAAAAAGAGATCCTGAACGAAGAATATCCGGATATCATTAAAACGTTGCTGATTGAATTCTCCACATTGTACAAAGGTCGTAGTATCATGCACCAAATTTTAAAGGCTACGGGTGAAGACAATTCAAAAAAAGTAAAAGCCGAACGTGTACGTTTAATGTTCGTGATGGATGCCTGCAGTCGCCGGATGGATGACCTGTGGAAAGCACACGAAGCATACAAGGCTGATGGAACTCTTCCTGAAGCAACATTATTCGCTGAAACTTTTGACCCTTCCAAAATCACTCCACCTGTTGAAGTTGAAAAAGAAATAACCGGTAAAATTGTAAAAACTGCCTTTATCCTGGCTATCGATCTGCCCGGACTGAAAAAGCAATCGGACGGATGGCGTATCAAAATTTCAAAGGCTGAAAACAAACTGAACTACCAGAACGAAAAGAAACCGAAAGATGGTGTATTGAAACCCATGCCGGAAGGTCCTAAACGTATTCTTCAGATTAAACGCATTGAAACATTGAAATCTGAAAAAGAACAGATTGAATTGCAGATTGCTAACCTGAAATAATACCTGATTGAAAAAATAATCCGGAGTGACAGGATCCGGATTATTTCTTCTTTTTTTTTAATAATACGTTGGTGAAATTGTCCGACTTTAAGACAAGTTCTTTAATCAGTAACCAAATGAATGAAATCGATAAATATCAGACTAAAAAAGGACTGGCCGAACAGCGACATGAATTGATCCTGGCACATATCCTGGATCCGGATAACTCACCACTTCCGGAAGCATACCGCGAACAGTTTAACCGGATTGTTTCAGCCTCACAGATGCTGGATAGTTTCCACCCTGCCAGTGTATATCCAAGGTTACAGGCAAAATATAATATTTCACGCAATACGGCACGAAAAGACATACAGCTTGCTCAGGAGCTTTTTAAAAGCAAACATGATTTTGACTGGGACTACTGGCAACAATGGCAAATCAAGGACCTTGTAGATACGATACGGACATGCAAACTATTAGGTAAGCATAAGGAACGTATTGCAGCACAAAAAGTCCTGAGGGATGTCATTGGCGAAAAGGTAGTCGGATCCGAAGACCCAAAACGCATGGAGAAAAATGTATTCTATATCCAGCTGAATAATAATCAAAATACGGTGAATATCGATATGAGTAAGATTAAAGGAATGTCGGCTGACGAAATACACACATTGGTTGAAGCTATGGTGGCACCTACCGAAACAGATGATCAGATTTGTGAAATACTGAATACATAATGGAAAATACCTGGGAAGAAAACATCTCGCTTAACTCATTCCAACTTACCGCTCAACTCTTCCAAGCTAAACTTAAAATGTTGCTTGCGGGACGTGGAACCGGTAAATCGTTTATCAATGGTGCTGAAATAGATGAGAACGTCCGTATTATGCCCCGCGGTATCACAACGGTTACACAATTTACTTTAGGTCAGGCACTCACCAAAACACTTCCATCCTCATTTAAATACCTTGAAAAACTTGGTTATAAAAAATACGACGAACGGACTAAGTCAGGTGACTATGTGATTTGCCGGAAACCGCCTGAACATTTCTATGAACCTCATGAACGGGTAATGAGTTACGAAAACATGATCACGTTTTCAAATGGCCATGCCCTATATTTATTAAGCCAAATGGCCGGTGCCCGTGGACCTAATGCCGATTATAATATCACAGATGAGGCATTGACCATCAATAAAATTAAATTCGATCAGGAAGCTGCTGCCACAAATCGTGGGAATGAGGAAATATTTGGATTCAAATCACCGAATCCACTTTTGAAACATCACGGATCTACGTTCACCAGTTCCATGGGATATCTTCCCGAACATAAGTGGATGAGTGAATTCGGCAGTTATTATGATGAGGAAGCCGGTATTCGTATTTTTGAAATATGGAATAAAATTGTCGGACTTCAACTTCAACTTATAAAGGCACACCTCGACAAAGATCAGAAGCTTTGCATTGAATTATGGCGCGAAGCAACCCGTTTACGTAAGACAATCACCCCTTTTGTATCAAAAGACGGTGTTTTGTTCATGCTCAGCAATGCGTTTGACAATGTTCATAACCTGGGATTTTCATACATCACCAAGATGTACCAAGTGATGGACACCACGACCTTTATGATCGAAATGCTGAACTATTATATTGACAAGGTAACTAACTGCTATTATGCCATTGACGAACGTCATGTCTATTACAAGGCCGATAATGATGACTATATCCGTGGATTGGCCGATAATAACGATTTTGACTGGGATGTGCTAAAAAAACGACATTCATTGTATGATGCTGATTGTGATCCTAACCAGCCTATTGAGATAACACCTGACTGGGGTAGTAAGATAAGTCTTATTGAAGTAAGTCAGGAACGCATGTATGACTTTGTAACAGGACTCATTACTAAGACAGACAACAATATCAATGAGTTCTATGTGAAGCCTGATAACAATGATGATAACATGATCAATACGTTAATGGATAACTTTTGTGATTACTATCGTGATCATAAGAAGAAGGTTGTTCGTTATACTGTTGATACATATGGTGACATACGATTGGCTAACTCAACTAAGACATACAACCAACATGCCATATCACGCCTTGAACGTAACCATTGGAAGGTAGAGATACGTAAGCACCCGGGCAAAGAGCCACCACACAATGACAAGTATCTGCTATGGCGCTACCTGCTCAATGAAACAGACCCATCATTACCTAAGAAGCGATTCAATGGTACACGATGCAAGTACACACTTATATCAATGAACAACACAGCCGTAATACAGAAGACATCAGGACTGTTTGAGAAGGATAAGAAGAGTGAAGCACGCACATCGGTACTACCCGAAGAAGCAACACACTTCAGTGATGCCGTTGATAAGCGCATATGGACTAAGTATGGCAATCAACTGAAGAAAGGATCAGCATTCATTAACCCACGTCTTTAGTTAATTAGTTGATTAGTTGATTGGTTGATTAGTTGATTGGTGATCAGTATCATCACATCAACCAATCATCACATCACATCACATCATCACTACTACTTTATACCCACTATTAAAATTCATATTTCCTTGACATTGTGCGGTTTTTAGTGACCGTGCGGATAGGGCGGGGTGGCCTTTGCTGGCAAACAAACGTTCAACTTTCCGGCAAATTGACACATTTAAATCCTTAATTGTTAATTAATTCCGTAAATATTAAAGTTTTTTAGTTTTTTAGTAATCTATGTAAATAATTCTTCTTTCTGTGTAAATCTTTTCATTGTCCTTTTAAAGGGTGGTGTTCAATCATAAATTTGTATCGTTAAAGCTATCAAAGTATGATTGAGAATAGATTTCCGGTTTCCGGATTAAGTGCTGAGTATGGTGATATCATTATGGATACTGTTACCGGGTCGGTGGCTGTTTCGGTGATGCATGTAGGTAATTTGTTGCTGTCGGAAGTCTATACACCCGATACGGATGGCAAAATTTACATTCATGAGCTGGGCACGCTTGCCATGCTGCTGAAAACAAACAATGACTTCCTGCTAACCAATGGAGTGGAATCGAATTCCGTAGTATTTAGTGTATCTTTAACAGAAGGTGTGCAGGTCATTACCAAGGATGTAACATTTTATCAATCAATTGTTGATTTTTCGGGTTCGCTGGATGTGACAACGCTCCGGATTATTCCGTTATCACGCATGACAAAGAAAATAACCGGTCCCGGACGAACTGAGTTTGTCAGTTTTTATGGTCCTGGTACCGTGAAAGTATATATTGCAAAGAAAGGAATTGATCAGGATGTATCCGTGACGCTCGATCTGTTGGTGATGGATGTTGCTTCGATGTACCGGATCAATGTTTCACCTGCAATGATTGCCACGATGGCAGGATGCCCGGTATCCGATCTGATCTATTATAACCTGTATACTTCTACCGATTGCATGATACGGTTTACAATGGATCAGCGCAATTACCCGCAAAAGCGAACCTTTGTTTTTCGAAATTGCTTTGGTGCACAGGAATCATTTACCTGTATCGGGGATGAAGAAAGTAGCCGTAAGTGGGAACGTACATTCGGGGTACAAAATAATAGTCAAATTCAGATAAGCCGTGACCTGGTAAACTCGATCTCGGTGAATACCGGGTATGTTGCAGCTCAGGCAGTGGAAGCGCTGGAAGATTTATTAAACAGTGACCAGCTGGCCATACTCGACGCTAAGGGATTTCAACCGATCGTTATCCTGGAGGAAGATTTCACGAATGGAAGCCGGAGGGATGAACTACACTCGTTTAATTTCACGTACCGGTATGCTTCGAATAACCAGTTTAGGACAACATACGCTGCCTTTAAGAAACCTAGGGTATTCGATGCCACGTTTGACGAAACATTTAATTAATATGGCACGGCCAACACACATACGACGTAACATGATGCTCCGCGAACTGGACATCAAGTGGTTGCCAAACGGAAAACGGATGTTATTCTCTGTCAAGTTTATAACCAAGTCCGGAGCGTTACACTTTTTCCCGATTGCCTGTTGCCGTGGATTGCGGTACGACATGAGGGATGCACGGCAACGGGGAATACAACCCTGTGATGAATTCGGTAACCCGATTGATCACGTGTATCCGGCCGGAATTGATGCGATTATACAATACAACCAAATGGAAGTAATACTTTAAAACTATGGATATATTATTCAGCAAAAAAGGCGCTCCGCTTATCATTACCTCGAATCATATTTTTGCTTCGACTACCGGAGGACCTGAAGGAATTTCGAAAGAAGAAAAAAAGAAACTGATCCAGACGGTTGATACTAAACTCGACCAGGACTTTACCACCCTGACTGGGATACGGTTGCTCAGCTGGGGAGTTGCGAACGACTTCCCTCAATGGGCTGATAAGATAATTACCTCTACTTCAGTACTGAATTCAGGGTTGAAGTTTATCCGTAACTTTACCCTGGGACAAGGGGTCTATGCCTGCAAGGTATCCGGATATGATGATGATGGTAATGAAATACTGATACCATATCCAAATCCGATTCCACAGCAGATCCTTTCTTCTCCTAAAATACGCAGGTACTTCGAACTGGCAGGGCGTGATTACTTTAAATTCGGATGCTCCGGGGTTCAGTTAATACCGAACGTTGACGGATCGCAAATAGTTGGCCTGAACGTGTTGAATGCTTATTTCTTCCGGATCAGCGAACGTGATACAAATGGTAATGAAAAATGTGTGGTATCAGGTAAGTTTCCAGAATCACCCAGTACAACCGATTTCAAAACCTTTGATGTATTGCTGGACTACGATCCGATAATGGATATGGATATTCGGCGCTTCGAAGGAAAAGGAAAAGAAAGCGCGGTATTTATGATCCGTGACTCTTGGAGTAACCGCGATACGTACTCAGAACCTGTGTGGCTTTCCGCTTTTCTGGCTGGATGGATAGATATAGCCAAGTCGGTGCCAAAGTACCTGCAAAAAGCCTACAAGAACCAGATAACCTGTAAATTTCATATCCAGATACCATATTCGTTCTGGGATAAAAAGTTCCCTGAAACATTATTCGATTCACCAAAAGAGCGTGAGGCTGCAATTGGTATGTACATGGATGACATTGAAGCCAACCTGCTGGGCGCTGAGAATGCCGAAAAACCTCTGTTTACCGCTTATGAACAAAGCGATATCACCGGAAAGGTAGAACAGGCATGGATCATTACAAAGATTGATACTAACAGCAAGGATGCTGACAAACTGGTGACATCTGCAGCTGCGAACTCTGAAATCCTGTTTGCCCTGATGATTAACCCCAATGTACTGGGCGCCGGTATGCCGGGAGGTACGTATGCCGGTAACCAGGGAGGGAGTAATATCCGTGAAGCATTTCTGGTGAACATTGCCAACGCCTGGGTGGACCGTCAGAACTTCCTTGATCCGATTGAAGTAATGATCAGGTACAATGGATATCCCGATTGTGCGCTACGTTACAGAAATACGATACTGACCACGCTGGATAAGGGCAGTGGAACAAAAAAGAACCTGGCGTAAATTGTCTAAACTATGATTTATGTGATTTAATGATTAATATGATTCTAAAACAACAGATATTTCTTCTTTCATAATTTTTGGTTTGAACTCTGATATCCGTTCTGGTCTGTGAAGATCGGAGCGGATTTTTTTAATGACCCCTAAGAACCCCTAAAGGGGAGTAAAAAAAGAAAGCCCCGGTATTATTGTATCGTGGTTTTTTATATCTTTGTAACTTAAAATTTGTACAAACCATTTAAATTAAAATTGTTATGAAAAAAGCTATGTTACTGGCTGTAATGGCTGTGTTATTTTATTCATGCTCTAAAGAACAAAAATGTAAGCAGTTAGTAAAAGATTATTTAAGTAAAAACTTAGATGATTTTAAAAGTTATGATCCGGTTGAATATTCAAAAATTTTTGCAGATTCTTCAACTTATTACGATGATAAAATATATAATCAATTAAAAGATTCAACAAAAAAATTAGAAATAAGGAGATACGGATCTGATTATACAGAGGTTGCTGTTGATACTGTAGCTACTGATACTGCATATCCTAACAGAAGTCCAATTCAACGTTATGATTTTTCTACAAAATTAGCAGATTCAATTATTCTATATATGGATAAACAAGAAATCTTCAGAAAGAATTTTAAGCCAAAACAGATTGGATGGGCTATAATTCATAATTTCAGATGTAATACAAACGGACAACCTAAATTACATAAAGCATTTTTTCGAATTAATATGGATTACTCAAAGATAATTTCAGCAGAAATTGAATAATTTTAAAAATAATCTCATTTTTATATTGCGGATTAAAAAACTATTCTGATATTTGCACCGCAAACAAATACAAGGGTATAAATATACCCACCAAACGAGGTGGTTTTTTTATGCCAAAAAATTAATCTTATTGAAAATATGGCGATGCCATATATCGGGCCGTGAAGAGCGGTGATATACCCTTGGGTTTGTTTGCAGCGATATATGAGCATCGCTTTTTTGTGCTCTATAATTAAATGCAAACAAACCCAAATGACAACAACCACCATCCGTAGGACTCGTCCTGCCCGTCCGGTAAAACAACTACCGGAAGAACTTACCAAAGAAGCCAGTCAGGAAACATCACTGGACCTACTTCGTGAATTTTATTTAGAAGCAAAACGCGAAATTAAAAAACGGGAAACTATTACCCTCCGGAAACGTACCACCGAAAAATACAACTCGGTATCATTTCTATGCGATAATTTTAGTTTAACTATTGATTTTACGGAAGGGTTTGCAGTATGACAATCATCAACGGAATGGAAGTAACTGACAAATTAGTTGATTTCCTGAAACAAATGGCACCTTATTCAGAAGGGAATGAAAGTCATGTTGATTCGGCTATTGAAAGCCTTTTTGAATTGAATGATTATCTGGTTGGTGCCCTTACAGAGGTAGTAACTGATGATATCGTAAAAATGAGAGAAATAAGCAATTACCTCATTAACGTGAAATCGTTGAAAGATGATTTGAAAGAATTGAACGGACTGTTGAAAGAATGTAAAATTGATAGAAAAGGAGATGTATCATGAACACATTTAAAAAGGGAATAATAAATAAAATGATTTTAGAATTACAAAATAATATTGAACTTGTTGATTCTATTAGAGAAGAATTAAAAAATAACCTTTTAAAAATGCCTCCACGTACTCAAATATTGGGAAACAAAGGTTATGATTTAGAAAGGGAAATTATGTGTTTAGAAACTGCAAGTTCCGAATTAAATGATGCTCTTAATGATTTAGCTGAAGCAATAAAATAATAATTATTATATTTGTATCGAAAAACAAAACATATGAAAACAAAATCCATTAAACCTCATTTTTCAAAACTCATTCATGAAACTGAAGAGTTGATATCAAAAAACTTAATGCAGGTTACTTCCGAAAAATTTAGTGTTCTGTTAGTAGAAGAAATCTGGAATCGGTTAGATGAAGCGGGTAAAACATTTTTTTTAAAAAATATGGTCACATATTGTAAACTAAAAAATGCATATGAACAGGAAGATTCTGTTGTTGATCCTGAGTTGAAGGTAATGATTAAGAATAAGGATCAAAAAGTTATTCTTTTCTGCCGGTTTAAAAATGATATTGCTGAGTTTATTGATATCCCGTAATAATTAAGACTATGAGTAAAAAAATAGGATTTGACCGTTCCGATGATCAGGAACCGGAAGAGGATGAACTTGAAAAGATTAAGAAACAGGAACGGCAAGCATTAAAACCTTTTATCCTGGCTAACTATCTTCCAAATGGACCCACCGAACAAAAAGAATTCAAAACATCCATGGAACTGCAGTATGAACTTCATGAGATGGTCGATTTTTCGACTAAAACGCTAAATCTTACCCTTGCTGAAATGGGGTTTAAAATTGAGTTTATTGAACATGTTCCTTTATGGGTGATGTATAGTCTGAACTGTAATTAATGTAATTAATGTGATTATTATGGAATTAAACTTGCTCGAAAGAAATATATTGAAAGCAATTTGCATGTCATCTTCATTTCATTTTTTAGTTATAGAAGACGTATATGATAAATGTAAGTCATTTGATAAAACAATTGAAATTTTAAAGACTTCAGCTGAACTTCATATTTCAGTTGAAGATGCACTAATTAATTTAGGTTATCGAATACAATAAGTAAACCTATAAGTTAATTAATAACTAAACTTTTAAACCCCGAACCTAACCAGTCCGGGGTTTTTCTTATCTGTGTAAATCCCTCCCTAATCTGTGTAAATCCTTTTTATGTCCTTTTAGTAGGTTGTGATCAGTTATAAATTTGTACAATCAAAATTATAAGATCATGATATTTTCAAAAGAAAAATGGGATTCAAGTAACGAGATTGCGCCGTATATCAGCGTATCACGTGCGCTAAAGTTTTCAACCATGGAGGCACCACTCCGGAATGCATTCGAAATGTTTTTGCGGACGTTGCTGGGTGATGCATTAATAACTGACCTGGAAGCGTATTATGCTGCCACTGATGCCACGGCTCCACAACTCCGGCTCCTGCAACTGGCTCAGCGTGCTAATGCATTGCTGGCGTTCTGGTATGATTACGACGAAATGCAGGTGATCATTGGTGACTCAGGGGCGAAACGTCAGGAATCAGACTCCGTTAAGACTCCGTACAAATACCAGGAACAAGCCTTGAAAAAAGGATGGAAAGAAAAAGGCTTTGCTGCACTTGATGACATGCTTACCTACCTGGAATCCGAAAAAACAACTTTCACCAATTACAAAAATACGTCTGCCAAAACAGAGATAGTCCGATCAGCTGCTGAAGTGGATGGTTATTACTACATATCCGGAAGCCGTATTATATTCCTACGCCTTCGTCCTCATTTCCGGAACGTGATTAATACCCTGATTGCTCCGCGCATGAATACGATCTATACCGATATGATTACTTCACTATCCAGTGACACTCCGGATGCAAAATACCTGAAACTTCGTGAAACGTTGATTCCGGTAGTGGTATTCTACGCCGTTTCCCGCCTTATGCGTGAGACAGGCAGTCTGACTGATAAAGGTCTGTTTTTCGAAACTTTGAAGAATACCGACGACGCTGTGAATACTTCCCTGGTACCGGACGAACGCATGACCAGTCAGGCAACCATGGCCGAAGCGGATGCACTGGCATACTGGAAGATTGCTGAAAAGATGCTGACAAAGGATTTCCAGTATGTTGGTAGTACCGGATCAAAGATTCCTAAACGTGACAACAACGATAAAAAAGCATTCTGGGCATAAAAATGATTTACACAGATTTAAAAAGGATTTACACAGATAATAAAGAGAGATTGTCCACAGATTACGCTGATTTACACAGATTAATATGAAAAATGTTAGGATAGAATATACACGTTTCCACTACCTACACCGACAGGTAGATATTAATGTTCCGGAGCGTTGGGAGGACTTGAATTGTGCCCAGTTCGCTACATGTGCCGGTATATACATCAAACCGTTGGGAGATGTTGAGTTTATAAGCCGGTATTTTGGTATTAAAAAGAACCTGGTTAAACGAATGAGTAAATTCGAACAATACCGGTTGACTGAGTTGGCCGGATTTGCCACGAAACCAAGCGGAACGGTGAACTTCTTTTATATGGAAGAAATACCGGGGACAAAATTGCTTTCACCGGCCGGTAAATTAAGGGATGTAACCTTTGAGCATTTTAGCCTGTTTGATACCTTCTTTTTTGACTATGCCAACGAACCTACAGAAGATAATCTTTGCCGGTTGGTGGCTGCCATCTACCTGAAGAAAAATGAAAAGGTAACAGAGATTGATTTTGAAAGGCGTGTAAGACATATTGCATTTCAAGTGGATAAAGCAACACAGTACGCTATTTTTTTGAATTATGTTTTCCTTCGAGACTGGCTGAGTAAGACCTTCCGTTTTATTTTTGAAAAATCGGATTCGGAAGACGAGAAACTTTCCCAAAGTAAAAGAAACTTTGGAAAAGTTGCTAAACCAGGACGGCCTGACTGGAACTCAATACTCGACAGCCTGGTGGGTGATGATATCCTGAACTACGATTCATACAAGGCAATGAGTTGTATACTTGCTTTTAAAACGATCAATAAACGACTAAAAGAATTCAAGCGAAATGGTAAATAACCAACTTTCCGATTTTACGGACTATATTTCAAACCTGTGTGTAAAGCATGTGGATATTCTTCATGTGCCAGGCGATGAAGACCACCGGCACTTTATTGAACTAAACGACGAACAACAACTGCAGGAATCGAAAAGTATCTGTTACCCACTCGTAGCAATGGACAAACTGACCGTATCCTACAATGGACAACAGGACTCCCCGCTTAAAAATCGCTATGTTGAAATTATGTTTATTGACAGTGTGTCCGACACCGGTGATTTTATCCGTATTCAGGAAGTAAAGAACTCCATGGAGCGCATTGCTGAAGATTTTATCAAGAAAATGAAAACGGATCGTAAAGACCGTAACGTATACCCATTCCTGAAATGTATGGTACTATCAAATATTGAACTGAATTTTATTGAAAACAAAGCGATTAATCTGTACGGTGCGTTGCTGTCGTTTAATTTTGAATTGCCATTTAGTGAAACTCTTGAAGTTGGTAGGTTTAATTAAAGAACCCCTAACCCCTAAAGGGGGATAAGAAAGACTTGTCCTTTTTATGGAATATAAGAATGAATAATTTTGTATAAAAAATAACGGATATGACATTTACAGAGATATTACAGAAAGCCGGACTAATCAAAAACGAAACCGTAGAAGAAAACAATTCGGCTACGCGGATCGGTCAGATGTATATCGATGTGATTAATTTCTTCAATGATTTAGGAAATATACTTAACAATTCATTTAGCACCGCTATATCTGCCGAAACATCTGCCCGTAATAACGCCATTTCAGCCGAAGTAACTGCACGCAATTTAGCAATTACCACCGCCATTAATAATTTAAAGAATGGCGTTCCCCAGGCATTCGACACATTAATTGAAATTTACAACGAACTGCAAAGAGATGATTCTGTCACTGCCGGAATTATCAATACCATTGCAGGTAAAGTCGACCGCACAACTCTTCTTTCCATCACCAGCGCCCCTGATCCACGTGCATTGACACTTGGTCAAAAGTACTACGATTCGGGAATAGATAAAATATGCACAATTTTATTTGATTCCGAAGGTGGTGAAATGGCTTGGGATGCCGGGGTAACTCCTACAAATGGGAACTTGTATATGTTTGGTGCCAGTAATTATGTATGGAACGGAATGGCACTTATTGAGATAGGCGTTGATTCAGGAGGTGGTAGCGGACTTATGACCGTTGAAGCCAATACGCTTGCTGATTTTGATTCTATTCTTGCTGTTGGTGACTATTCGATTATAGGCGCAATACAAGGGTTCTATATTGGTAGTTTTATTTTCCCGATGTTAAAACAGATGGTTATCTGGAATAATAAAATTTACATACGCGAATGCAATGATATAACCGGCGTATTTACGTTTCCTGAGTTCAAAGAGTTGGGTGCAGACATTAAACCGAAAATGACATTTGTCAGCGCGAATGGACCTCTTGATACGGTAGGATTTGACATTTTTTTTATTGCAAACGGAACTACTAACCAGGTTCCCGCTCCGGGTGCAGCTAAAACTATAACTATAAAGAATATTAATTCTACCTCAAACTGCATAGTCCATCGCGGAGTTGTGGCCGGGGATGATGGTGCTACGGAAATAAAGCTAAAGCCATTCGAGGTGTTGACTTTGACATTCTCGGTTAATTACGGACTGTGGTATGTGGTATCCAATATCGCAAAACAAGAAATAAAGAAAATAAACTTTTGGCAGACATGGCCTGCCGGAGAAACGTTACTTGCAGAGGCTTTGGATGGCGATGTTTGGTATAATCCCGAAACCTTGGAATTAAACAAACGTGTAGGAGCCTTGTGGTTACACGATAACTTTAATGCAGAGGTATATATTAACCTGGACACAAACGGGATTATACCTAACGAGATATACCGGTTCAATGGAGTTGGTATGGTGCTTGTCGGTGCCTCAAAAAAAGACATAAACGACCTGATGGCTGGTAAAACAGATAAGGTTTATCTAACATCAGTCACATCCGCTCCTGATATCGAAAGCATCCATGACCACTATTATAATTCTGAAACACAATTAATATACCACATCATTGATGATGGTGGACTTGTTTGGGAAGATGAAGCGTCCCCTATGGCTGGGGTTATTTATATTTGTCAAGGGTCTAATTACATGTGGAACGGTGTGAAGCTGAGAGAGGTGGGAGCTACGACAGACTTGTCATTGTACGCGAAAAAAACAGAATTAGAAGATATCCAACCAAGCGTAGAAAACCCTTTGAATACGATATCACAGACTCTTATTGGCGGAATCAATGAACTGGCCGAAAAAGTAAGTTTACTTCCACCACCGGCATTATGTCCATTCAAATCGGGTGCAAATGGTGCTGTATTACCTTCGATATATCCGGCTTCAACTATCGAGCGGACAATAACAGCAGTTCGTCTGAGTTCGAACTGCTCGAATATATCAGTTAATATTGCAACGAATGATTACGATAAGGATACGCTGGTAGGTGTCGAAGTTAAATCGGGAGTGGAGATTATTATTAACGATTTAATGATTAAAGCAGGATACAATAACGCTAATGCAATAATAGAATTCTGATTATGAATATAACCTCAAAAATAAAGTTCGACGAAAGTAAGAATCTTTCCGGACAAACAACCGAATTTAAAGTCTGGTACAATGATAATGTAAATGTACTAATCAATGATAAGTTTGTACCTGATATGCTTGATGAATTTAAACGACCTAAAAGCTATACGGTAAAAGTTGGAACTTTCACAATAACCATATTACCAATATACATTTATCCTGACCAAAGTAATTGGGCTTGTTCTGATTTTTATTTAATCATTAAAACTGTTTAATCATGGCAAGTCTATTCAAAATAAGATGCTTTCCCAATCCTGACGGAACTGAATCAACTACAGTGATAGATAATTCTAATACTGCTTTTGTTCATACGTATGTAGGTGATGATTTCACAGGTGATGGAACGCGGGAATGTCCGTATAAATCTGCTTTTAAGGCGAATCAAAAAAGTGGTATATCCAATATTATTTTTAGAGGTGTAATTAATGAAGCCTTCTCAACAACAAAACCAATTATTGGGGATGACCAAAACCAAAGTCTTATTATTTTGAACTCTTTTGTTTCCTCAAAAAGTCTTCTTAATTTAACTATAGATGGATTAGACCTTGCTCCAATGGGAGGAGCTTGTATCGGTAATATTATTATTAAGTCTCATTTTACCGGCACTGATAATTATAGTAATAGCGGTTTTTTCCTATGTATGGGTTTACTCGCTTGTACAGATATGGGAATTTGGAGAAATATAACTGTAAGTAATTATAAGTCGACTCAATATGGTTACGGTTCTGGTACTGTGATGAATTATATAATTATTGATGAGTTTAACGTCATAAGGAATAATGGAACTGCTATTCATAAGTACTGTCTAATTCTTTCCTCTGCCGTTTTCAAATTTAATGATATTGTTATAAATCCCGTATTTACAAATGACTCGAAGGCCAACATTCAAATTTTAAGAGATGCTTTTATTACTGCCGGAATGTCACAAGAACAATGTGATGGTATTCTATTTAAAGACTCATTCGGTAATGAAACTAATCGAATAGTATTGGAGGAACGTAACGGGGGTACATCTGGGAACGTGTTCAATAAATATGATGATAATGATGGAAAGGTATTAGACTACTCACTAAATCCGGCATCAAATAACGAGGCTCTTTATGCTTCCGATTTAGGTGGTTACGTGGGTTGTTTTAAACCTGCTTCAAGAATCGATAATGCAGATTTGAGTGAACCTGTCAATGTAAATGAATCGGGAGTTGATTCAGGCGAACAAGGGACTCTGCTAACTTTTAAACAAGTAAACGGGGTTCAATCAATTGAATTTACTACCGGCACGGGTCAGAAGTGGAATAGAGCAAGAACCACGAATACAATTAGTATTCCTAATGGTGTCAAGTTTCATGGAGTTAATTGTCTGTCAGATGATGGAAGCGCATTTGGTTACTATTTTGGAAAACATCAAAATTTAATGGGTGCAGTTGCTTATCCAACGGATGTCTTAGAATCAAATACGATATACAAAGTATGTAATTTGAATCGGGATATCTATTCAGCTGCTATCTATAATGGAACTCAGTACCTGCCTGATTATTTTTTTAAAACAGGAACTGATGTTCTTAACTTTAGCTTACTGAATGATGGCAGTGGAACATTTGTCCGTAAAA
>Ga0302207_1000050_pt1 | contig 48962 bp, 35 predicted proteins | sample II_Fen_E2_2_FD_198792 | JGI IMG/M metagenome (GOLD analysis project Ga0302207, IMG submission 198792) | Peat permafrost microbial communities from Stordalen Mire near Abisko, Sweden - II_Fen_E2_2 | ecosystem: Environmental > Terrestrial > Soil > Wetlands > Permafrost | place: Sweden: Abisko...
GGGTGCATTATTCAAATAATCCTTCCGGAACTGAAGTTCTTTGATAAGTGAGTCGATGTATGTGGGTATAAATTGCGGAGCAACTTCTGTATAGAAATCACAATAAGTACATCTTTGTTTGCAAAAGGGAATATGAATATAAATACCTGCCATTTTTAACTATTTAGTTGCCAGTAATTTGAACTTTATTCAGAAACAAATGTCCTGTTTCAGTGACAAAAATACTACAATTAGTTTGTATAATCCGAAAAAGCGCGTATCTTTGCACTCGCTTTTCAGAAATGATTTGTACGGGGTGTAGCGCAGTCCGGTTAGCGCACCTGCTTTGGGAGCAGGGGGTCGTGGGTTCGAATCCCGCTACCCCGACAAATGAAAATCAGCTATTTACAACATGTTTGTAGATAGCTGATTTTTTTGTTGGATACACAGATGGATACACAATAATTTTCAACTTTATTTCTCAATTCAAAATTACAATACTTTTTCTTGGATCATGTAAATATTTGCAAGGCTCACAAATAAATGGAATAATTCAATTTATTCAAGACTTTCCAAATTTTCGTTGCCAATGTAGCTGTTATTAGTTTGCTCGGATGTTACAATTCATCCGGCATTTTTTTTTCTTTAATTTAAATGATATTAATTCCTTGAATATACTTTAAATTCTTCCCGCTTTCGAATGAAATAATAAATTGCTACCAATTTCAGCCATTGGAATAATACACTTTGAGAATCAAGCTTACTTAGTTTATAAGTCTTAACTTTCATTATATCATGAAATAACTCGTTGTCAAATTCATTATTATTAACTTTATATTAAAAACCAATCGAATTAGACTACTGAACAACAGCTACATTTATCAAAGGAAAACTAATCAGTCGCTTTATTCTTTTTATTAATAAATTCTCGAATTATTTGTTGGTATATTATTAGCTAACTTTTAATTGTTATCTTTTAATAATATCATATCCTTTGTCATCTAAATATTTAAGTGTAACTATTACCGTTTGCCGATCGTATTCCTTTTCTACCTCTGAAAGCTCATCATAAGGAATCAGAGATGGATGTTCTTTTTTTTTGTCATTACGTTCTTTACCAAGTTTCCAACCTTCTGAAAGTCGTATTGTCATCCATTGATTGTGAACATTCTTGGCAAGAGTTTCAATCAGTTCAATATTTTCAATTAATTTATTATTGTTTTCTTTCATTTTATTGTTGTTTTTAAAAAAAAGTCCATTTTTAGCGTTTTTATAAATATCGTTCATGCAATTTAAATCATATGTTTTATAATCAAAATTTGGATCATCACTATAAGGTTTGTATCGCAAAGTAACATTATCAAGTTCATCCCAATTAACTAAACATGCATGAATTTTTTTATCTTCATTTTTATTTTCCTTTTCATCAATTGGGATATCATTCAAATCCCATTTAGTCCAACCATTTATAAAATGGAATGCATTCCAACGTAAATGTTCTGTCTTACCAAGATTTTCGATCTTTTCAGTTCCAAATTCTTTTGCAATTTCATAGTAAGAGTCGTATTTTAATATTTTATAAACCAATTCAAATCCATTTAAGAGATTTGAATATGAAACATCACCAGTATTTACATCTTCTATTGCTTTTGGAAAATCAATTCCGGACAAAATTAATTTTGTAATTGTATGTTCAACAACAGAAATATTTGAATCCTTTGCAAAACGACTGAGCTTTTTCCAGTCCTTCTTATTATTTAAATGTGCTCTGTCATTATAATAAACATGTATTCCTTTTGCAATACCTTCGATTTCTTCTTTGATTATTATATCTTCAGTAAATACATCATTGTCATGACCAAATACCTGAATAGAATCATCTTGAATTTGCTCGTTTTTATGATAGTTTTTACTGTCAGACACCTGAAAAAAAATCCTAAAAATGGGTTTTATCTTATACAAAAAATACTTAATATCATGAGCAATTTTAATATTTAATTCATCATTACCTAATGATATTATTATGTAATCAAGATATAGAGCATATTTCTTTATAAGATCATAAAATTCAACTGTATTTACTTTCAAATCATAAAATTCAAGATATTCTTTCATTGTATCAACTACACCAGGATATCTATGAATAAACTCACCTTTTCGTGCATCCATTTCTTTATCAATCAAGATAGCTTTAAAATTTGAACCAATGAATTGTCCTTGTTCGAATAATTTTCTGAATGCTGCACTACAAATGAAACCGAAACCTATAAACAATGTAGTAAAATCACGATTTACTGTTGAGTCGTTCATAATGCATTTAGGATATTGTTCTTTTAACCACTTAACAGGTAAATTGTCTTTTACCAATTGACATGCAGTAATATACGATTGGTTGTGAAGGTGAATATTTGCATATGTTTCATTGTCTCGAATAATCTTATCGTATATTTCTTCCATATTATTTGTCATGGTTCTAACATGAACATTTATTTCCTGAACAATTTTATTTTTTTTTATTTGTTCAATAAATAACTGAGCTAAATGGAAATTGTGATCTTCATTTTCTGAAAGTACAAAAATTCTGGTGGGTCGTCTACTTATTTTTCGTAATAGTCCCCAATGTTTTATATTAAGTTCATTATTTTCCTTTTCGTGTTCATTGTGATTTTCTTTGGATAGAAATATAAACTCTTCGTGTTGTAAATTCAGTGAATTGAGAAAAGAATCCGGATTAACTATCAGTGCATTTATTTTATAAATCATATTTTCTAACGAAATATCTTCAGTTGACAAAATATTTTGTACAAAAACAATGAAAGCCGTGGGATTTTTTCTTTTAATATCCTTTGCTAAAGTTACTCCGGCATTATTTAATCCCAAGAAAATGTAATTAGACTTCGATCTATTGAATTTAATCTTAATCCACGATTTGAAGTTTTTCCCTAAAAGGTTAACTAGAATGGCTGTGGAAATTAAAGCTGCAGATACACTAAAAACAGAAAACCAAATCAAATAATTGTTATTGACATTTTCATGTACTTCTACTAAATCATTACCCAGAATAAATAATCTTGCTGTTGAAAAGAAAGAGAGAAAGCCTTTTACAACCCAGTTTAATTCAGGTTCTTTGACATGGTATCCTATATAATAAATAAGAATACCACCAATTACAGTGGGGATAAACATAATTGATTTAACGAACTTAAGGAAGCCTTCTTTTTGTTTTGAGAAAAAGAATATATAAATAGAAATCAAAAGAAGTACATAAACTGCAGCAATTACTAAATTATTGTTGTAATATTCCAATTTAACACTAACTTCTTCTGGTTGTTTTACTACTGTCTTTGCAAATAGATTTACAATTTTCTCTGGGAATAAATTGAGTTCTAACATATGTATGATTATTTTGATTATTTCTTTATTTTCATAAAAGCTCAATCAACACAAGTAAATACAAGACAATGTAAAAAAAAAAGTATAAAAAAAAACCAATAATAAATTGTGAAATAATGAACAAGTCAATTAAATCAGTATAAAACGTAAAAATCAAGAATTAAAATGAAAATTAATATCGACTATATTATATACTCACTTAAACTCTTTAGTATAACCCAAAATGATTAAGACAGGAAGAAGGATAATGGTAAAAATGATAATTTTAAAAATGTTTTGACCTTATACTGAACATAATCAAAAAATAATAATATATTAATCCTTTATACAACGAACACTGAAGCCGTATGATTTATTAAAAAAATTCAACTTCAAATTCTCATTATTGGAGAGTAAGCATTCATACCATGAGAGTTCTTTATTGTACTCGGTAGAACTCCACCAGTTTCCACTGGTATCTATGCCACTGAATTCAGAATATGAACGATAACCACCCAGAATTATTGAAAATCCGCTTTCATTATTTAAAGTAAAATCAAAATTTAATAAATTTGGCTTTCTAAATAACAGCGCAAAAGGAATTGCTGTAATGCCTTCAATAAATTTAATCTTAGCATTTATCCTTTTAAAATTATATCCTTGTTTTATAAAAAAGTTTTCCAAAACTAACCACTCCTCTTTACTTAGTAAATGCCATTCATTTGGACAAACATTTTTTGCTATTCCCCATTCATAAAGACAACCATATTTATTAATGTTAATAGGATTATTATTGTAAGCCCAACTGCCACTTTCTATTTTAAAAGCTAAATTCTCATTCATCCAAATTTGCGAACCAATTCGTATCCATTTATATTTTTGCCCATCACGATCATCTATAAAAGTTCCTGAGTTACCACAAAAAGATTTATCTTCATTATAATTAACTTCAGGTACATTTATCCGATCTTTATTATTGTAATCTTGTTCCTCTTTCTTTGTTTTGTTTAGTACTCTTTCTTCAATTCTATTTTCAACTCCTTCCAATATTTCTATCTTTATTTGAGTCCAATCAGCATCATTATTTACAAACTCAATCAACGGTTTTGTTTCATTTGGATAAATTTCCAATTTCAATATCCATTCTATTTTTTTTCTGCTTTTTTTTGTTAGACCAGTTAAAAGAAAAGGTAATATTTCTATTTTTCCGTTATGATATCGTTGCATGATTATAGGCAATTCAATATCCATAATGTATTTGGATGAAACAAAATCCTGACTAATCAATAAAAGAGCAAAATCTGCTTCGTTCACTTTTTCGGTAATAAGTTTGGTAAATTCTTCTCCAGGTAATCTTTTCAGAATACGGTCAGTCCAAATCTCCGCCACATCAGCCAATTGCATTTCCAACCATGGAATAAATTTGTATTTTCCATTGTTAGATACCCAGTCTTCATTCTGATGTGAATAACTGACAAAGATTTTGAATTTACCCTCAACCATAACTTATAATCAATTTACCATCACAATTTAGTCCCTCAACCTCCGCAAAATTTATCTCCTTTAGCAATTTTATTACCACAATTAGAACAAAACGTTGCGTTCGAACGGTTAAAATTCATATCCATAATATGTTGGATCAACTTCAGAACAAGTTCATCTATTTTAAATCGTTGTAACTATCCCCATATTTGAGGAATCAGTACAAGCCAAGCATCAAACGTCATAAAAACTGTCGGAACTGCTTGCTGACTAAAAGTTCCGACTCAGTCTTTAGATCGTAAAAGATTTGTTTCCATTTAGAACTATATTTACTTATAAAGCTTTTAAAGCTTTTCTCTGACCCTATATAAACTGAAAGGTCACACCTTTAGTTATAGAAATATAAGCTCTATCCAAATCTAATAAACAGAATTAACTTCATACTGTTTGCTTTTCCGAAAGACGCATCTTAGAAGCCATATTTATGCCATGAATATATTCATCCATTCCTATTTTTAAAAAGCTTTTACTGCAGTCGAAAAAACAGGAACGGTTTCCATATTCCGAAGGGCAGTTTCATCATCCGGGTGAATAAAGTCTTGGGAGTTAAGCATATTATATTATTTTAAAAGTTCACGTATCTTAACAACATCTGGGTGAGTGATACCTACTTTTTCTAATTCATCCAAATCTTGCAAGAAATTAAATTTAAATGTTTTTGTTTTGTCTTGAGGATATTCGACATCCTTCATTTTTAAATAGATTTTTTTTGCTTTTGCAAATTTTCCTTGAAATAATAGTGCGTGAGCTAATATTACATTTATTGATAAGTTATTATATCCTTTTTTTATACCACTAATTGCCAGTGATTCAGCCTCTGAAAATTGCTTTTTAAGTAACTTTAAATATGACAAGTTTCGATAAGTTTTAATTATATAATCATGGAATTCGGCAAGTTGTTTTTCTGATAATTCTTTATAAAGATTTAATACTATTATATATTTTTCTTCTGCTAGTGAAAACTTTTTATTCATAAAGTAGGTGTCAGCTAAATTCAGATATGCCCTTAAAGTTTCAATTCTATAAATCATCAAATCTGACCGTTTTTCTAATATTTCAATTGTATTGTTAAACAGGGCTTCGGCTTCATTCAGTTTATTGTCCGTTTGATAAACAAATCCTAAATTATTTAAAGTCGCTGCATAATCCCATTCGTATGTTTTAGGATCGTTTTTTGATAGAAATTCACGAATTCTCATACATTCTTCAAATGTAGATTCCGCTAATTTTAATTCATTTTTGTTATAATATAATATACCCATATTGTAAAGCATTAATGACATATCAGGATAAACGGATTGTGGGTTGCTTAGTGCTAGTCTTTTAAAAGTTTTGAGTTCTTGTTTATAAATATTCTCAGCAGAATCTAATTGATTAGTGTTAAGAAAGTATAGTCCCAAATCCATATATGCATCAGTCAGGTCTATTTCATATCTTTGAAACTTTTTTGAGAGTATATCACATAAGCTGATTGCTTTTCTATAACATTGATAAGCAGAATTAGTCTCATTTTTATACAAATGAACATTACCAAGACCACCATAGACCATGATTATGGGCATAGAATAATTCAATGAATCAATTTTTGATAACTCGAAAAAAATTTCTTTTGATTTATTATAATAGATTTTGGCTGAATCTAAATTGTTCTTGATACGATGCTGATAGGTGGCATAATTAAATAAAATTGTAGCATACAATGATTTTTGGCTTTCTGTCATAATGGTAGTCAGAGTTAGATTATAACAGATACCAAGGGCTTCATGATAACAGTCCTCCGACAATAAATAATCTTTTTGAAGCAAATGTAATTTCCCAATTTCATTTAATAAATCAATAAATTGATTTTCAGTTTTATAAAGTTTTTTTGCCTTTTCAAAATAAACTAATGATTTTAAATATTGCTTCTGTTGTTTTAAGTATTTAGCAAATGAAAGAATATTTTTAAAATTAACAGTGTCAATTTTAACTATATCTTCATATGATTTTTCTGCTTTTTCAAATTGTAGATTAGTTGTGTACAAATCAGCCTGAAATATTAATTTATCAATGTTTTGACTAATTATATTATCTGCCTGAACTTGCATGTCTTTACCCTCTTCCATCAATTTCAATGCTTTATCTTTTTGTTTTTTTGCTTTTTCAATTTCTGTTCCAGAGTTTACCGTTTCGAGTATTCGAATAGCTTCTAAAACATTTCCTTTTTTAAATACATCAAAAGCTTGTTGTAGTACTGTAGAACAATCATCAAAATTCTCACGGGCAAATTTATCTGCAAGTGCTTCTAATTGATTTTGTTGAATAATAAGTTGCTCCCCTAATACTTTTGCCTTTTCTCCGTAAGTTTTTGCATCAATCAACGATTTCTCTAACTGTTCTTGCAATTCTTTTATTTGTTTGGCATATGATTCTGTTACTGCTGTAAGTGATATGCTGTAATATTTTGCAGTATTTAGGGTAATCTGTCCTTCAGGACACATGAAAATTTTTACTTTTTCATTTTGATTTCCTATAATTATCCAATTCTCAACATCTTTCTTGTTGACAACTTCATAACCTTTTTTCGAAACTTCAGTAACAATAATTCTGTCACCAGGTTTTTTTGAATTAAATATTAACTGAAATAATCCTACGTTGTCAGTAACTTCAGGTTGAGTTCCCAAAGCCTTAATCTGAACACCGGCAAGTGGTTTTTTGCCGCTATTTTGCTCTGAAACGGTGCCTTTCACTGTTGATTGAGCTAAAAGTAATGATGAAAAAAATATATATAAAAACAAGAGTAAATATCTCATATTATTCCGAGGTTATTTTTGTAAAATAATTTTCCATTCCACATTCTGTGAAGGTACATTTTCAAAATCCCACAAATTATAACCCTTTTTAAATGCAGTAAGACGAATGGATTCAGACTGCAATGAATGAGGTATTTCTATTTTAAATAGGCCATTAATATCAGTGTTAGTTTTTAAACCTTTTGTTGAAACAACCACATCTTTCAATGGGATACCGGCTTCATCCCTAACGCATCCAAACACCATTCCTAATGAATTGTCCCTTCTAACTTTTAGCTCAACCAAATCATTGATTTTTATCATGGTATCAATAGGTTCGTATCCACTTGCTACAAAATTTAGCCGGACTTCTTTATGTTTATATTTCGAAGGAATTTGTTTAAATATTGCTTCATTTTGAACAAGCAATGTATCTGTTTTATCGCCGTATGTTAATATTAATTTTCCACCTATATAAGGCAAATTGGAAATTGGATTTGGTTCTGATATTTTTATAGATAAATTAGTAGGCTGAAAATAATAATAGGAAAAGAAAGCACCGCTTAAGACTAAAAAAGGAATAAGTAAATAATTAAAAGTGTACTTGATAATTTTCCCAACATCAATAGGATCTGGTTTTATGATTACATCCTCATTTTCTAATTTGTCAAGTTGATGACCAAACTTCACAAATAATTCATTTAAATCATCATAAGTATCATAGAAATGATTTAAAGAATCAATATATTCTTTAAAATTGTTAATTTCAACAGTTTCTTCATTTTCGTTTTTAAAATAAGTGTAAATACGTGGAGTCATATTTTTATGTTTACAAGTAAGAAATGCTTCGTGTGCATTATCAAACTCTTCACGGGTGAATCGTCCGATTTTAGTATGAAATAGAAATACGGATATATCACATTGACTGATATAAAGATTGTATTCATCTTGAGTACGTCCTTTCTGAATAGAGCTGATAAAATCTTTCCAAGTATTAAGTTCAAGATAAATACGTTTCTTATATAAATCTTTGTTCTTCTTACTAATAAATAGTTCAAACTTCTCTTTATCAATATCTAATTCAGCTGATGATGCAAGAAATATCTTTACTTTTTTCATTATTTACCTGTTATATGATTCACCATTTTTACCTTTATTCGCACAAATTCATCAACCACACAAGAACCTTGCAATTCATTGAAATTGTGTCAGTTAATATATTCTTTCAGATACAAAAGCAAATTATTTTCAGCACATGTGGGTCTTCGTTCAGTTTAAGCATAGGTTTCGAACTTATCCACTTTTTTACTTTTCATTCGATGGCAACATCCCAAGTTCTAAGGAAAGAATACAGAATATTATTATTTATTCCATCCATCAATATACCCCGAGGTTCCAGCTTTTATTTCGTTGACTAATTTTAGTATAGTTTAGCCGCAAGAACATAGATAATTAACTTAATGTTTTTGGTTGTGTTATACCCTAGTTATAAGTCCTGCCGTTTTTTGAACTTCACTAAAAACTTCTTTCACTATTATGGTTAGCTCAAATCATTTTATTGTATTCGGGATCTGTCATGCCTTTTGTTCTTCTGTTTTTAGGCGTTGATCTTCTATCTTGTTATTCTTTTATTGATTATCTAGGCAAAACCAAATTGAGAATGTTGAAGTCTCTTTCCCCACATTACATCCGAATCTTCGTTTTTGTAGAATGAGGATTTTTGAATTAGTCGTTTAAAAGAATTCCAAAGGGCTAGTTTTTTTGCCATTTAACTTATTTTTTTTGCAAAGCTCTTTTTATCCTCAACTACCATTTTATCGAATCAATCTGCGGATCAAGGTGTGCTATATTTTGTATTTTTTAATATCTTTGATTGAGTCCAGTTTGTTTTTCATTGTATCTATCTTCATATTCTCATTTCCTATAAGGGTAGAATAATCCTTCATTAAAGTGTTGTTTTTTGCATACTTCATCTTGTTTGCTTTTAAATTGCTTTTCGGTGGCATGGAACTCCATTTCTACAATAAAATTACACAGCAGGAGTATAAACTAATTAAAAGCTTCATGCACTGTTTCAGGTATTTCAATAATCAACTCATAAAAACTATAAATATTATTGTTAATTATATTGATATTTTTAGCGGCCAATTTATCCAGCTCTTCATTTATATAATCTGGTCAACATTTTTCAGAAACATTTAGCTAATATTTATTTTTTTTAAGTAATCATAGATTAACCTGGCACAGAAAAAATCCATACAGTTATCAATTTGCTTATTAAGTTGTTTATTGAACTTATTGGAACACAGATTTTAGATATCCTTAAAAACCTTGTAATCAGATTAAGTATGACGATCATGTAGAAAATTAGCCGTTTCAATACCTACTTCTTAGAGGCGAAATCTGCTAAAAATATCGAAATACTCTTCCATGTGGATATTTCTCAATGAGAAATATAAATATTATTCAGAAGTAAAATAATATGAATTTATGATATTTAGGTGTAAAATATAAAAATTTATCTTTAAACAACAAACATCTTTTTAAAATGTTCAAATTGTTTATTTAAATTTGATTTAGACAAATCACTAATAAGTTATAAACAAGTATATATCTATTTTTTTGTTATTTATATACTGTGTAAACTTGGTTTGAGAATATTTCGTGTAAGCTGAACCACTTATTTATTTTGAAACTGAGCCATTGCTTCAGGCAGACAACGTAATGCGTTAAATAACATTTTATATTAATTGATTTGAAATATTTTATATTTGAAAATAATGCTGTGGAGAGCATTTTAGAATGCGTATTGTGATAATCTGAAGAATGCTCCAATCGATATACGAAAGTTGTCCAGAACACTTCATATTACGTTATATGGAGGCTGATCATAACATGATTAATACGAAAAAAGAGAAAGGGCACTGGACTAACATTGTTTTCAATTTCTGTTACTCAAAAACAGGGAATTGACTTATTCTATTTACATTTCCACCGCAACAAAAGTTGCAAATTTCACATCACTAATAAATTCATTAAATGAGATAGCAAATAACAACTACCAAACCCACATTCTTAACTATTAAATTAATTAAGTATACAGTTCATACACGAGAATAATGAAATCTTGTTTTCTATTTGGATTTTTAAAATGTTAATATCAATACAGTTACTGGCAACTTATTCTTTTTCAAATACCCTTTCTCCAAACCTGTTTTTCAATTCAAGTACAAAATCCGGATTAAGATGATCGCATCCGTTAAATGCATTATCCCCAACTGTTGTTAGATACTGAGTTATTTCAATATTTTTCAAATTAATACAACCATAAAAGGTTTCAATCCCAATGGCTTTAATTGAATCCGGTAATTTGATGGATATTAGTTCTTCCCAATATTAGAATGCACTTTCGTTTATTAATGTTACTCCTTCAGGAACATTTATATTCTTCAAACTACTGCAACCTGAAAATACATCCTTTGAAATTGTTTTAAGAACTGAAGGTAATATAATGGAAATAAGCTTCTAACAATTAGAATGATTATATTTATTTTTTATAATTAAGTGTATTCCTGTTTTTGAATTCAAATTAAAATAAGTTTATTCAGTAAATTTAAAAAAATCAAAATTCATTTATCACCTCTCATTCAACATTCGGTATTCCTGTTTCCTCAGCCACCCCAATGCATTGATATTTATCTTCCACCAGTTCCCGGTCTTTTTAATTCGGAAAGTTGCCCGGGACCCAAATCCTGTGTTTTGTTGCACTACTTCTATATAATCATTTGCAACCTTTGAAATGATGGCAACATGACCATACGGATTGTATTTGTTACCGGGGAATACAATCAAATCATCCACCATTGGTTTCATCTTTCCGGGATTGCTGTATTGGATCAGATTCCGTTGTACATTCAGCTGACCATCTTTTAAGCCTTTCTTGTAGAAACTACAGGCATGACCGTAACTATAAGGCATTTTGTGATGAAGCCGGATATAATAATACCGTTTTACAAATTCCACACACTGGTATTTAAGTCCGAAATTATAACCGTCTTTTGCCAGGCTCCTTCCTTTAGTAAATTTGCTAAACCCGTTATAATACACGATCACCCCGTTATAACTATCCATTGGAAATCCAAAAGGCTGTTCAACCGGTTCATTTGTACGAAATATAAAGTATCCTCCAATTGCTAATGCTAATAGAATCGGTAAAATAATAATCAGAAGTTTAGTTTTCTTTTTCAAAATATTATAAAATTATTTTTTATCAACTATTAATTCTAACCAACTAATCACTAATTTTACTAATTAATCGTTAATCACTTAACACTAATCACTTAACACTAATCACTAATCGTTAACCACTAATCACTATTTACTAACTCTCTTTCGTAATTTCTTCAACATATCAGGTTTTGATTCTGTATCCGTAAATTTTCCTGTATACTTTCCTTCTTTGAAAATCAGAAAGGTGGGGAAAAATTCCAATTTGTATTTTCGCATCAAATCATTATCTTCGGCATATTGATATTCAAATTCTACAAATTTAAATTCATTGGAAGTTTCCTTTTCAATTTCAAGGATTATAAGCTTCATGTGGCGGCAGATGCCACAGCTAGGTTCCGTAAAAAATGCAACTACTTGCGGTGCGGAATGTATCATCTCTTCAAAATCTGTGAATTGCTCTATTTTATTGGATTGTATAATTTTAGCCTCCGTACTGTTCATATGAGAATTACATTTCGGACATACTGGGTTTTCTTTACTCCAGACTTCATTTTCTTTAGAACCACACCAGCGACATATAACATTTTTCTTTACTTTTCCATCAATTGTTTCAACAAATAAGGCATAATTATAAATCACATCCACACTAAAATCCAATTCATCGTTGTTTTTTTCACGATGATAACCGGCAGTATGAGCATCTAATTCTTCCTGCGTTACATTTTTTGTAACAACATTATCAAATAGTCGGTGGCAACTTTTACATACTCTGGTACCTATATGGAACTGCCATTCAAGTTCATAATATTGCTTCCCGGCAACCTGAGCGGCATAATTACAATTGGGGCATGTGAATTTTTGTTCTGTGTTTGAATCTGACATTATTCCATTAATTTAATTCTATTTTTTGTAATTTCGGATTTAAAGAAATGTCAACTGTATTAAGAGTCACTGATTTAAAACAAAATATTTCAAGTTCCACATTTTTACTTATATCCAAATTTAATAATTTATTATTATCGCAATAAAATCGTTTTAATTTAATATTTTTAGAAACATCTAAAATAGTCAGATTATTATATGCAATATGAAAATACTCAAGTAGTGTATTTTTTGAAACATCAATGGTTTCTAATAAATTGCTCTTGCATGATAAACCTCTTAGTGCAAGATTATTTCGAACGTCTAAAATTCTTATTTTGGAATTTCCACAATATAAATCAATAAGTTGAATATTTTTTGTAATATCCAATTTTGACAAATTGGTATCATAGATACTTAAATATTTAAGTTCAGTGCAATTACTAATATTAATTTCTTCCAATGTGTAATTTCTATTACACGTTAAATGTGTAAGTAATTTATTTTTAGTTAGATCTAAAGATTTTATTGGATTATAAATACAATCCAAATTTGTTAGGTTTTGAAAAAATTCAATTCCTTCTAATGAATGAATATTTAAGCCTTCAGCCAAATGAGATGCATCTGCGTATTTTCCAATCAAATTAATTTCTTTTATTGACAATGCCTCTTCAATTGATATTTCACTATCTCCATCTATATCAAAGTGTTTTACCAAATACTTTTTGAAATTTAGGTCAGGTATATTTACAAAATTAACGTCTAAGACATCTTCATATTTACATAATTCAATTTCAAATATCTGCCTTGTTATTTTATTGCTTATTGTTTGAACTTTCACTTTTGCAGTAACTAACATTCCAACTTCCAGTACATATTTACTTAGTAATGAACCTTCTATTCTAATTGAATCAGAATTATCATTAGGAGTGAAAATTGCCATACCTGGTAATTTGGTTGTTATTTCCCCAGTTAAAGTCTCGATTTTATCAATTGATTCTGATTCTTTAATCTCTCTGTTTTCGTTCACTTTTTTTAATTGAATCTTCGGTGAGCGATCTTTTTCTGGAGTGTCTGTTTTGCTTATTAGCACTCGTTGAAATAAAGCTTTGTTTTTTTCAATATCTTGATTCTCATCAACAAATCCTTTTAACCAATAAATTAAATTTAATAATTCGTAGACAGTACTAAACAATAAATATGGTGATCGCCCTGATTGTACATCAATGTCAACTTGAAGGTTATTAGTTTTTAATTCGGTTTGAGTATTAACTCTTGAATGTGAAGCATCTTGAGTTGTTGAAACGATTGATTGTATACTTCGTTGGATATATGTTGGAACTTTATTTGAATTTGTGAGAAATCTACCTTTACCATTAAAGCTCATTTTTTCAACTTTACCTTCTCTTTCGTGTTCACGTGGTAGAACTCCAAGTTTATCCAGTTTGTCAAAAATATCTTCTGTTATTTTCCGTATAGAATTAAAGTGAATCGGATTTTGATTGTCAAGTAATTTTATGGATAGCAATATCTTCAGTAATCTGCTTGAATTCTGATCTCCGATATATTCTTGAGTACAGACATCAAAAACATTTGAATATTCGTGTCTTATTTGAGTTTCCAATTGACAGTCGGCTTGCTCCTTAAGTTCCTTAAAGAGTATATCAACATCATCACTTCCATATTTACTAAATATACGTTTCCCTTTTTCTTCCAGTTGAATTTGAAGTGTTTCATTTGAAACTAAGTCTGGTTGTCCGGTAAGTACAAACCAGGGAATTATCCTTTTTGATGACAATTGTTCCAATTTAGAAATAGAAGCAAAAAGTCCTGACAAACTTGCCGTTTCATTTGTTGAATTACGATAGACTTTTGCATCAAGTATTACGGCATCCCACTTGTCTGTATCTTTTTCTAACTCAGCCATACCTTCAGCAGATGTTTTAAAAGGAGTTAGATTAATATTGTTCTGTTCAGCCCGGGTATCAAATGATATTAATTCTTCCCATTGATCATCAATCCAAATTACCTGATATTGCTTTTCCATATTATTGCTATTGTTTTTTAAAGTTCAAATTAATTTCTACTGGAAATTCAGCTTGATTATTTCCCGAAATGGAAACTACACCTCCAAAATGTTCTGCTATTTCTTTAATCAGATAACCACCTATTCCGGTATTACCTGTTACTCCACCCTTTTCTCCCCGCATAAAGTATCGATTACTATCCATTCCTTCAGGTAGTGATTTTCCATTATTACTGATACAGAGTTGAAAAGAATCAGTCTCAAAATCATAAGAAAGTTGTATCCTAATTACGTAGTTGTCCCTTTTTACGTCTATGAATCCATGTTTAATGGCATTTTGAGTGATATTATCGAAGATATCTGTCAAATTTTTCCGAGCAATCAGAATTTTTGTTTCAATACCAAAATTTTCAAACGCATCATTGTCAATGTCAATTTCGAATTCAAATTTATTGGAATGATTAGTCTCACAATAGTCTTTAATAAAGATTTGTAAATCTACTAATTCAGGTTTTTCAAACGAATATGATTCCGTTAGTTCATTTAATAGTACTCCCATTTTGGCAATACTAGCCTGCATATCTTTAATGTGTTGATCAATTGTTATTTTATATTTCTGATTAATATAGTCAGATGCATTGATGGTACCACCATTCGTCGTTAGGTGTGATAATATTGAGTCAAGTCCTTCTTTCATACTGAATAAAGGCTGAGCAAGGCTATGCTTTTTTATTCGCACTTCTACCATATACTCTTGTTTCATCTTGTCAATAATTTTTTCAAGATTTAACTCTTTCGCACGACTCATTAGTGCCGATTCTTTTGCACCTTCCACAATGCCACGTTGCTCTTCGATTGTAGGCAAAAATATATTTACTTTCAATAAATCTTCTACTCGAATTTTTCTTAATCCATTTATAAGTTCTGAATATGCCAAAATTTGCTTTTGTATATACTCCATTGAAAGTTGATACACAAGATAATCAAGTTCGATTTTATTTGCTTCAACCAGGAATGCTTCAATATTATTTTTTCTATAATAAAGTGGTGATTCTTTTGATGCATCGCACCATGTGGGATTCAATTTCCCATTAAGTGACATTAAAAGTGCATCTGATTCAATTTCATTTACAAATGTATCCTCTAATTGAATAGTTTGAATATCCTGATTTAAGAGTGTATAGTTGAAGGCATCATCTTTCAAGTCTTTATCCTTCAAAAACTTTCCTTCATTCACAAAGCTACCAATTGTAACAATTCCATCCGGATTAATTATTTGATAAACAGTAAGTAGTTCGCCAAGTGCAACTGCTTTGTATCCTAAATAATTAGTCAATTCAGGGATAAAATACCTTGACACATTCAGATTAAATCCGTTTTCTACAATTTTATCATTGTTTACAATTCGTATATTCTCGAATACTTCATTCCGATCAATATCCTTCACCATTTCCTCTAATAGTAACTTCCTTTTTATTGAATTATCGACATAATTCTGTGCATTTACAAATTTCACAAACCCTTTATTCTGTTTATTCATATTAATGACAAGAATAACAGCCGGGACGTTTTTATCATTAATGAAATTTGACGGAAGTTGAATAACCATTTCTAACAAATCTTTTTCAATGAGGTGCTTACGCATATTTAACTCTTCATTGTTGTAGATTATAGTTGGGTATACTAATGCAATAAGTATTCCTTTTTCAGTCAAAGCATCTATTCCTTTTATAATAAAATGACTGGCAAAGGATTTGATAGTTTGATTACTTTCAAGTATATTTGAATATTTATTTTCAAAATCTTCGTACCCTGTCTGTTTTCCTAAAAGAGCAGTTGCTGTAATAAGATCAAATTTAAGATTCCAGCTATTCCATGATTCTACAGATTCTTCTCGTCTGAAATCCGCTGGATCTAGATGGTTAGCCATTAATCTTATAGTACCTAACGCCCAGGCATCTCCTGTTGACTGACCGTAATAATTTGCCATTTTTATTTCTGAAACTAAATTTGCACTATTAGCATACGGATTGTATACCAAAGAATTTTCTGTAGTATGACTTAATGATGCAATTAATCTGAAAATATCGTGCGATGGACTAATTACTTCATCAAAAATTCGTGCAAAATATTTGTCAAGTACGTCACATTTTATTCCATTCAATCGATCACATAAATTGTAAAATATATCATTAGATAGCTTCGAGAATTTCTCTGCATATACTTCTAATAGTTGGATTAGAAATACTTTATTCTCAGAAGATGAAGCATTGATAGCTTCTTCAATAAAACTTTCAGGAGTCTTAGTATGTTGAACACAAAACTGAGAATTAATAACATCCTCTCGTCTGAGTAGTAACATATATCCAAAGTTTTCATATGAAATTACGGTATATTCAGTAACACCGGATTCCATGGATCCTTCGAATCTTTTTATAGCATTATCAACTATATTTTTAACTTCACTATAACTCATCATTTGATTTTTCATATCAGTATACATTTAAAATTAATTTCCTTATTTTTGATTACTCTGCAAATGTACAAGTATGCTGTGCACACCATCTGCACAGCTCAAAAATTGTTTTCAATAGCTTTTTGAGCACGCTGTTTAATTGATTCTTTAAGTGAGGTTGGCTCTAAAATACTAATTCTGTCAGCCATGCTAAAAAGTAATGTCTCCAGTTCGTAATTGATGATAAGGTTTAATTCTAATATGGCAAATGGATCACCTTCTTTTATTTTTTGTGATCCATGAAGTGGTTTACTCTTGACATATCCGACAAGACTACTCTCAACTTTTAGAATAATCTTTTCAGGGGATTTGTTTTGGGGGATAGTTACACCAACAGTATCTTCAAAATATTCATTGAAGTCAATTTCTTTATTCTCAATATAAGATGTAGAAAGATCTTTAATTTTTTCTATCCTGTCCAAAGCCAGATTACTTAATTGTTCATATTCCGGATTTAAACCAAATAAGAACCAGCGATTGTTATATTGTTTTAGGTAGTAAGGGTGGATGGTATAAATTTTCGGGGCTTTATCAAAAGCTTTATACGTTATGGTAAGTACTTGTTTATTAATAATAGCATTAAATAGCCTGGTAAAATTTGATAGACCCTCTAAGTAAGGATTCTGTTCAAAATCTACTATCGTTGAGTTTAATCCTTTTAGTTTGTACGATGTTTCCAATCTTGTAAGCAATTCCTCCATCCATTCAAACTGAGGCATCCCTTTAAAACGATTCAACATATTAATTGCCTCATTCAATTGTTCCGCTTCAACAGGATTTAATGGCTGATGATTGATTGAAAAATTAGGATCTTTATAATAATAGAATGTTTTTCTCAGATCTTTTTCCCGAACCAACTCGATGGACCATCCTTGCGAACTTTCCATATATGAAATGTCTTCAAAAATCTGACGACGTTTTACACCATCTTCTTTCCCAGAATATTCATATATTGAGTAATTGCATTCATTAATTAGATCTTCCATAAAATATCGACGACCTGTATTTCGAAAACATCGATCTAAAGCCAGGTATCTAATTGAGGCGAGTTTTGTAGTAGACATATAATTAAAGCATTTATTAATCAAAAATTAGTTTTAGAAAGTTGATATAATATCATTGCTTATAATAATGTCATTAAAAAGTAAAAAATAAGATCTTTTATCAAAAAGAATAGAAGTGAAATAGTAGTTATTCATTGTTGACCATCTTTAATTAAACAATCCATCATTCCAGTTCCATTAGGTGATTACACAACAATCCCAAAAAAATGAGTATTCTTCTTGCTTTTAATGACCTTTACTAGTACATCAAAAAGTTGCTTACAATTTGAAATCTTCCATTCGTAATTTCTTTAATAAAAGTAATTATGAATCTTTTTCCAGAACCACCCATAAATTGAATTAATGGTTTAGCATTTCCTTGCATAATGTTTTATTATTTAGTAGTATCCATTCTTTATTTGAAATATAATAGTATTTTTCTGTTCCTTTAGAATTCAGCATTATTTGGCCTATCAGCTAAAGTCATTCCACAATTTGGACAACGAATATCAAAAATACTCCAAGTTGATTCTAAATGATAATCCCAATATGAACCATGTTTAAATAGCTTAGTTTTACAATTCCAACAATAATCAATATAAATTTTATGTCCACAATCAGCTTCGTTACAAGTGCAACTGAAATAGTGTCTATTATTTCCTCTTAGTGATTCTGTAATTGTAATATTTGTACTACCACAGTTCAAGCAAAACATTTCATTTTCAGGTCGGGGGTTAATATCTCTATTTTCTAGTTTTGCATTCTTTGACGGTTCAAGTAAGTATTCAAAACTCATTCCAATTAGTTTCTTTAAATTGTCGGTCAAATTTGGTTTAAGTTCTATATATCCATATTCATGAAAAGGAAATTTTATTTGTTTTTCTTCTTCCTCTCCAAAAAAGACTCTTTCTCCTCCAAGATTTGTATATTTAACACTTCTGCCATCAGAAGTTCCATCTTTGCAAGGATGTAATATAAATACGTAATTTCTACTACTCCTATATTTAGTTGTCATGTCCATTGTTTCGTAAATAATGGACTTTTTGTAATTGTAGTTTTTAAATTTCGAATCAAGAACTATATTTATATTACGACCTTTAGAGGAAATTTCTAAAATAAAATCAGGTCTTTTATTACCTTCAATGCTTTTCTGATAGTGAAGTGTAACTCGTCTTCCTGCTAAACTGTTTTTAAAATCTATCTTTGAATATTCAGCTATTGTTTGCTTTTTTGGGTCAATGGTTTTCAGAAGTGCTAAAAGGTCTTTTGAAACATGAGCAAAGTGAAAACTTTCCTCTAACACTTTTATTTGAGTAACTAAACACCACAATTCATAAACTTGTGGCATTTCTCTTAATCCGAATGATGTGACATTTTCGTAAAGGTCAAATACAGCAATTTCTATTCCTTCCGATTTTAATACTTCTTTATAGTAGCGAAGTGCATTTCTATAACTGATATTTTGAATAAAAGTCATTGAAGGTTTGAATCCCAGAAAGTTATTCCACTTTGTTTTTTTGAAAAAAACTGTCTTCAATCTTTGTTCAAGCAATGGTTGAAGTTCAGATTGCTCTATATTAAACTCACCTATGTTTTTAATCTGAAAATTTATCTTCTCAATTTTCTTGCTTAAAGTTTGAACCTGATTATTTCTTTCCTGAATAAACTTATTTCTATCAGATGCCGAAAGAATTGAAAATTGTTTCCAGTTATTATTTTGAAGTGTGACATAATTTGCTCTTTGTCTTTGAATGATTTTATCTTGAAAGGAACTTACATATTCGAAACTGCCTTGTCGTATTGCCCATACAGAAAATTTATTACGTTGGTTTCCGCTAACAGTTATTCCTTGCTTTCTATAAGCTGCAAAAAATTTAACAGTTGTTTCCTTCCCATCTTCAAATAATTCACAAGGGTCTATTTCAAATTCAAGAGCACTCCAACCTGTATCATTTCCGTTAAGCTTATTGCCCCAAAATGTCGGTTTGCCGTCAAAATATCTTACTCCCGAAATTTGAAATTCAAGTTCACTGAAACTGTCAGCAATATTATTGTGTTTATTTACAAATCTCGTTTTTCTATTTTCCCACTTTGTTTTCCACTCATTATTAAATTCTTCCTGTGCTAAAATTTCATCATTAATTTTTTCAGGATTTACTTTCGGGTCAGGGTCTTTAAGTATTGTGATTTTTTGGTTAAGAACTTCAATTTCATTTTTCAATCTTTCAATTTGAAGCGAAGTATATTTAATATTCTTAGAAACAATCAAGTGAATACTGTGAAGCATGAAACAAACAAATCTGTTTTCATATATGTCATAATTTTCCAAAACAGCTTTTGAAGGAAGAAGTGTTACACTTCCAGATGTAGAAAGTTTTCGATATGTTTCAGCAATAGGTATTACTTTTTCTATCCTACGTAATTCTTTTATTTGCGAAAGTTCTTGTTTGGGATTTTTAGATATGTGGTCAAATGCTTTAATGAATTCAATGATTGTTTGATTTTCTGCATAGCGGAAGATTTTATCACTATACCGAATTTCAATCTTGTCTGAACTTACAATTGATTTTTTTGAAGTAATAAGATTCCAAAGTTCGCCTTCAAAATCATTTTTTAATTGGGAAAAATCAAAATCATCAATGTTGCTGTTTATGTCAATGGTGACGAACTGTTGAATATTTTGAAGGTTCACTGAAATTCCAATTTCAATTTTTCCAATTGTGTTTATTGATGGGCAATGGTGATAACCTATTCCTTTTTGTCCAACTCTCCAGTCACCCTTGATAATCCATAAATCATCTTGAATATTGTAAAGTTGACTTTTTTTGTCCCATTTACCTTCATTTGTTTTGAGAAAAGGTGTATTTTTAGATTTAACTGCAAACTGAAAATACAATTCATTTTCCTTGTTGTAGAGGACAATATCATATTCGAATTTGTTATTACTAATCTTTGAAGGGTCTAAATATTTCTTTGATGGAATTATAGTCCTAACTTTGTTTGGACTTTCCCAAGAAATAGAAACTAAAAGTACTTCAAATTCTGACATTATGCAAAAAAATTAAACTGAGAATTGTTTCTATTCGCTTGTATAATCATATCATCTAAATATTCGCTGCATGATTTTCCAATATCAGTCTCGTCAGATTCGTACGTATCATAAAATTCATTGAATTCTTTTGATAGAAATTCTTGAAGTTCCTCCACTACTTTAATTTTCGTTTCACCGTTCTTAGCGATTTCACTTCCATCAAATATGAATCTTGGAAATATTTTTTGGAGTATAATTGTGTTCAATGAAATACCAAAATCATTTCCATAATCAAATGTTTTTTTATTAAGTTCTGCATAATTCATTGATTGTCTGATTGAACGTATACCAAAATCAATATTTAATGGTAATAAGAATTTTTGATTAATTTCTTTTAGCTTTTGTGTTATAGTAGAAAGTTCAATATCGTTTACTTTTGGATATTCCTTTCTCTCTGAAAGTAAATTTGGTCTGACATATACAGGTATTAGTTCTTTTTCAATTTCAATATTTTCGAACCAATTATTTACTTGCTCTTCAAAAAGTAAAGGATTATCAAATTTTACAATATGAACACGGTCTAGTATTTTTGGAGAAAAATAATGAGTCGTTTCATCTACGTTAATTGCACCAATAAATCGAACATTATCAGGAATTTTAATTGTTGATGGAAATTTCAAAATATCGGTTATCCTCCTTTTCATTTTTGCGTGAAGCTGAAGAGTTGATTCTTTTTCGATATTTCCTAACATCTCGAAAAAATGAATTCTAGCTACATCATTATCAAGGAAATTTTGCCAGGACTTAATTTCTTTGCCAGAAATGCTAGTTTCAATTAAATTCAATAACGTATTGAATTCGGATACAAACAATTCTTCTTCGTGTTTTGCATATAATTCAATTTCAGGTTGTGTGCTACGTTCCTCTAACTTGGAAAGGAAGTCAGCAAAATAATATTCTACTCTTGCTAAATTCATTTCGTCCAGACAAATAAAGTAAAGTTGATTAGGGTTATTGATAGCTTCAACAATTGCTTCAGTAAATGGTGTTGGTAAAAACGACATTTGAAGTGGATTATAATACCCAATCAAATCATCTGAACTTGTCCAATTGGGTTTTACTGGAATTATCTTTGCGATTCCTCCCAGGGCTTCTGCAAATGCTTTTACAATTTGTGTTTTTCCAGAACCTGACAATCCACTTAAAACTATAATATCATGTGTTCTCAGTAAAGTTAAAAAGTTTCTTATCTGAAACTGTGAATAGATTAAATTTTTCTTATAGAATAGATATGCATGAATGTGCTCTGAAAGTTTTGAAAAATTGTTTTCAAAATCTATTTCAAAATCAAGATGATTAATAGGTCTAAATTCCTTTCCTGTCAACTGAAATAAATATTTATTTTCATCATCTTTACTAATGAATTCTAAGTTACGGCAGAGATTAACTTTTTCTTTTAATGTGTTAATTAGATTTTCCATTTCGACTAAGTTGTTGTTGGATTCTTTGACTTTTACATTTAATGAAGTCAATTCAGTATTTTTAATCTCAATTTCTTGATATTTAGATGAAATTGTTTCATTATAAGAATCTATTATTTTATTTGCTTCATCTTGTTTTTCATTAAAAGCTTTTGAAACTTTCTTTTCGACCTCAACTTTTTTTTGTTCATATTGAACTTCAGCAGTTTCTAAGTATACTTTTATTTCTAGAAGTCGAGATTGTCTCAAATTTATTTCTTTAACAATTTCAGTTATTTGTTCAATTTCTTCAATGGTATTACTGATTGCTCTTAATAGAAAGGGATTTACATGTTTTTCTCTTTCTAATTTGTTGGCTAGATTAACTTCAAATATATATCTTTTCCCGTCTTTTAATAATGTTGTTGCAATAAAAACTCCGTCAACTTTGTCATTGGAAATCGGATAAGTGGCATTTTCTCCATCAGGTAACGTAACATTATAAAAAAAACCAAAACTACCATCTCTTGCTTTTCGATATTCACCCTCAAGAAATAGGTTTACAATAGAATTGTGCTTTTTGAATTCTTGTATTAGTTCTTTATCACTTTTTTTTAAATAGGGAGTAATTTTATCTAGTATTTCAACTCTTTTTTCCCTTTTAATTTTTAATTCATTATTATTGTTAGTTTTATCAGTCAATTCTACATTAACTTTTTCATTTTCAAGAGGAATATAATTAGGTATTGCTTTTTTGATTAACTCGGTACTTAAATCAAAATTTTCATCTTCTGATATGTCCACAAAGATTTTTTTATAATGTTCAAAAATCTCAGGAACTGTAGCATTGAGTTTATTTGCTAATTCTGCAACAGTCATAATACATTAAATTTGATTTGCAATAATTTTAGTTTAAAACAATTCATGTCACTTTCACCTTAAGACCTTTTCTTCCAATTTTGATTCTTTGCACACACTGGATAGTTCAAGTTTAGCGAAGCATAACTTGGACTGAAAACAAATACAGTTTTCAACTGACCAGAACACACAATTAAAATTTTCTTGTTTCCAGCACAGGTTAACGCTTCGCTCAAACCTGTACTTTCCACTGACTATTAAACTTTATTATACCTGGACGAAAAAGGGTAGGCAGCTTGATTAATTTAACTGGTTAAAATTAGTCATATATTTTAATAAAATGAATAGAATACTAATAATAATTTAAATTATTAAAACTGAATTCTATGTAATTGTTATTAAGATAATTAACTTAAAACGTTATCAGAAATCTTCCTTAATTTATTAAATTAAATATTAATATTATTTTTAAAACAATAATTTGATTTATTAAAATCAATAAAGAAGAGCTCATTTACAATTTAAATAATAACTCATTAAAAAATACGGATAGATGTTAGTATAGTAACCTGCCCGACAATCCACAAAATAAGCCATCTTGAACACTCTGCTTACACCGCCAAAGATTCAATAGTAAAACATCCGCCTATACATTTTCCTGCAATGAGAAGCACGCACAGGCAAACTGAATAGCCTGTGAATTAAATGCAGCAGAAAAACAATATTGATTTATAGGTCGAATGATTTTCATAAAGAAAATGGAGTATAAACCGGCTCTGTCAAAAAGCAGATTATATTTGTTGGGGTCAGATCGTTGTCGTCAACAAAACTCACCAAACCTCTTATACTTTTTGAAAAAGTTGCCTTGTGATGATTCAATATTCTGTGATTACACTGGCATGCAACCACTTCTTACTTATGAGATCTAATAGTTAGGATAATTATTACAGTACGATAAATAATTGTAATATATAGTAACAACTAATGTCAACCAAGCTATTAGTATCTTACACCAACAGTGAAAACAAAAAGAATGCTCCCACAATAATGGCAATGCCTATTATCTTTGCAAAAAACCATAGCAGGGTCACACCAATCCAATCGTCCGAATCATAATATTCTTTCATGCCTTTAACGGGTTCATGTTCCCAGTATCTTTTGTTCATAATCGTTTGTTTTTAATGTGTTATTAATCATAGTTATTTGAACAACTTAAATTACATAATTTTACGTCCATCAATCCTCCAGAGATCGTTTTCTATCCTTTCAAACCGTTTATACATTTCAAAAAGCTTAAACGAACGGCTCTTTGGAATTAATGCTGATTGATCTTCCGGATTCAACCACTTAATAAGTCTAGCATAGTATTCTTTTACGGCATTTTGTAGTACAATTTGATCAATATCCGATTGCCGGTAATCGAATTCAATCAATACATTTCCCAGTATACCTGATTTTTCAGATAAGTTAATCAATCCCAGAAAGTTAATTCCATTACAAAACAATATGAAATCCTGCCTGTTTTGTATGCCTGTTTTCATGGCATTACTTAATGAAATGTCACGTATAAAAACCGATATTTCATCACGAGAAGTTATTTTTCCTTTAAAATCTGTTTCTATAAAACCACCCCGTAATTCGGTACAGTAACATTTATATAATTTTTTTGAATTATTAGCCAGTTGCACTTGAGCATTTTCCTTCTGATCTTCTGTCATGGTGCTTTGAGATGCAGAAACAAGGGCAAAAGCATGACCACTTATTATATTTCGCCAGGTAAATGAGTTACAACTTAATTTAAGGTGTTTCGTATAGCAAAGTTCTAAAAAAGGTCGCTCAGTAGTTGTTTTCATAGTATTAGCCTTTAAGCTGTATTAATTGTGAATAATGAATTCACCATTCCTAATTTCTATCGTTTTACATTTAGAAATCAAAGTGGCATGATCATATGTATAAACCACTGAATTACCAAGGCCTGTTCTGACTTTTGCTGAATCGTACGCTATGATAATTGAATCACTAATGGTTTCAATGGTGGAATGCTCGTATGCACTGTGTGAGCCACTTATGCAGGAAACAATTGAATGACCAAAACATTGGGATGTTAAACAACCAATGCCATTCACAACCGCATCGCCACATGCCGTGATATTCTCAACTGTCGTATCATGAGTACCTTCAAGAAAAATACCGTTTGAACTTAATTCTTTTTCACTGAAATGTTCTTTAAGAAAATCAGCTGTTATCACTTTTTCTCTCCATAAATTAGAAAAGTCTTTTATGATGGCTTTCAATAACATACTCCTCAAATCGTCATTTACTTTCAGTTCGATAGTTGGGTCAGCAGCTCCCGTTTCTTTCGCTCTAAGAAGGATTAAATCCTGAATTTCGAATACACTTTTCATATTTGTTGTTGTTTTAATAATGGATAATTAAAATAGATGATGAATCATAGTAACACTTTCAACTTAATTCAATAGTTTGTTATTAGTTCATTAAATATTTATCTCTCAGGGAATCTCTTTTCTCAATTTCACTGTCTAAAAAACCTGAGATATGCAAATCCATTTCCTCTAGGTCCATCAAACGAATATCTAAATCATCTTTTACTCTGGTGTAATAATTTGTAAATATTTGAGATATAGATAAATTATCACAATACAATCTTGTTAGAAAAAAATCTTTCATACTGTCATAAAAGTTTATTTTATCTTCTATATCAAAATCAACATACCCTCTTTCATTCAGCTTGTATATTTTCAGAATATTTTCATGAATAATCTGATTTTTAAGTTTAGTTATCCGTCTGTCCATGATCTCTAAGTTTTAGATTTGTTAAATTAAATTTTATCCTGTTTATTCTTATTTATCAGAACTAAACCCGAAATTCACAAAGTAATATTGACCGCTTTTATTTAACGTACTATCCTTCCTGGTAAACCCGGAACTAAATTGCGAACACAGATCATAAATTTCATCCTTTGTAAGTTTCTCTATATCTTCATTCAAAAAAATAAGACTACTTCCATGTATATGATCCCAATACCAAAGTTCAAATTTTGCAGTAACACCATTCCGTTCTACAAGTTCGGTAAACAAAATCGTTGTATCCGGCTCCACTTTCACTCCTTTAAAATCTTCAATGTCTCTCATATCATTCTTTTTTAGTAAATTAAGTTATTACAAATCCATTTCCCTGATCCTGCTTTTGAATCTCAATAAAACACAAAAAACCCATAGACCGATGAATAAAATTCAGGTGTATGGGTATTTTTTACCTGAGCAATATGTCGTAATTTTTAGCTAAAAGCTCACATCTGCGTAAATTAATACGCTTTACCACCGTGGCTACTTTGATTTTGCTCAAATCAACATGACTCGGAAGGTTACCATTTTAAAAATGATTATCTGGATGTTTTAATTCAAATTCTACTCTTAGAATCTGATTGTAAAAGTAATGCAAAAGCCGCTATTTCACAAATGGAATTTGTTAAATGTTGTATTCGACTTAACATACTTATCCGTAATTAATTTTATTCTTATTTGAAAATTAGTTTCTGAGACTTAAAAAGGAATACCAAGAAATCTACATGAAACAAAGCTTAGACAATATGGCAGATAGAAACTATTTCATTAAAACTTTTTTTGTATTAAATTCCCCTTTTAAGTTAACATACAACCATTTATGACTTTTTCTTATAGTAGTAAAATCGTCAACACACTTCTATATTTCATTATAATAAAAAGGTAACACCTTATCACATGTATCATCTGCTTTTACTATACCCAACTTCCAGTTTAACTTGCCACGATCAATTATACTTTTATACCAAAATAAAATTATCGTTAATATTTACTAATACTACATTTGGTTGCTTTTTTACATAGACAGATCTCATTAATTCAAATGTATTTTGTACTGCAAAACTTTGAGTAGTATTTTCAACAAAATCTTGACAATTATTTTTTATCCAATTTATACTCCAAAGTGGATGAACAATTAATTCAATATCAGAATCAAAACCATCTAAGGTTTTGATATTTCGAATATTATTTATTACAATCTTTGTTGTATTAGGTGTGTTTTTTACTATTGTATCAGTACATATATCAAAATCAGTTTGTAAATCATTAAGCTCTTTGAATGGAGTAATTATATTATTAATTCCAAATTTGTATGTGCTGTTTATCATTAGTCGTAATAAACCAACGCCCAATCTCCAATCTAGTATATGATGATATCCGCTATTTGAATATGTAAGTAAACATTTCTGACAGGCAGTTTTACAATTATTTTTATGGTCTATTATTGATCGCATAAAGCCTGTATTGAAATTTACAATATCAATTAGAAGATTCTCAAAATTATTGTCTTCATAAAGATATCTTACGAAACCTGCACCATTTGGCAATTTATCACTGAGATACAAATACGGAATTCCATCTTCATTATATTTCAATTCACTTATTTCAATTTCATCAGGTTGAATATCAAGCCTATCTGCTAATACACGTTGTATAAGAAATGCAGCTGAGTAAAATGAGGATTTAATTGCGGGTGCATATCCAGTATTAATGTTTAAGCATATTTCCTGAGGAATATTGACGATTTCTATTTTGAGCATATCCGTAACTTTTCTAGCACCAAGTGCAATATCTCCAACATATCCTTGTTTTGCATTCTTAGGAGGCAGGCCGATTACTTTAAAATTCGGATAAAGATCATTTATATTATTCCCCTTGTCAATGTGAGGATCAAAATTATTATTGTTTCCATAAGAAACGCCTTTAAAAAATCGACCCATATTATCGTTTATATGCCATATTTCAGCATCTACATTATTATCACCAAATAGCTTGATATTAAAATTTTTTGCTGACTTTACGTTACCAGCTCCTATTTCATTTGCAAAAATCGATGCTTGTGAAAAATTACTTTTACTATCTGAATTATCATTCTTATTCCCAAGATTTTTTTCAATATTATCCGTTCGAAATGCTTTTGGTATTACTAATCTTTTATTTTCACCATCTAATAGATTAGTATCAAAATCTCTTGTTACTGATTCAATGCATCCATTTACAAATTTCAACGTAAAACTATGTTCTAAAGCATCTAGATCTGCATTGTTTGATGATATTATATTAAAATCTTCAATTGAAGTAATAGGATATCTTTTATTGAATTTTAATGGAATTGTCAATCCTGCCGATTCATAGAAACCTTTATCTTTGGTTTTTATTGAACCAGGAGCAAACTCAACAATTGATTGCTCCAATGGACGGTCAATCTGCTTAATTAATTCTTTTCCTTTTTCTATTCCGTGATACAATACACGTTGATTAGAAGGCATTCCGTACATTGGCAAATAGCCGCCCTCTGCAAATATCTGAGCTAAACCATCAGTTGAACTTCTTTGATTATATGCAGAATCAAGCGCATTGACTAATTCATCAACAAACCATTGTTTTAAATTATCAATTACATTTCCAATTTCATTGTATCGATTGAACTGGTCAAGGTATTTGTGGATATATATGGTTATTATAACTTGATTGTCGGTATTTTTCACCCAATCTTCTAATTGTGGTTTTATATTTGTCCAATCTGAAATTGAACCAAATTCACCATGAGTATCATTTTTAGCATTTTGCTGAATTGCTATATTGTTTTTAAATGCGAATTTTAATATCTGTTTTGTCAGCATTCTACGAACAATAGGTATGTTAATTGTTAGAGTTCCATTGCCATTATCATGCGGAGACATTGATAGTTTTGGTGAAGTTGTTTTGCCACCAACAATTTCATCCGTAGCTTTATAGTAATAATAAGTATCATGACTTTTCCCACGACAAAAAGTAAATGCAGTAGAATATGCTTGATTTCTACGACCACAACGTCCAACACGTTGTTGGTAATTATACCGAGTTGGTGGCATATTACCTTGAAAAACAGCTTCCAAGCTACCAATATCAACCCCAACTTCCATAGTGGTAGTCACATTGATCATATCTATTTCTTTTGTTCGTTCAAAAGCTTGTTGATTATTATTATCCATAATTATGCCTTTGAACTCTAATAGTCGTTCAGATTGATCATCTGTTTGCCCTGTTAACTCTTCAGTATGCAAACGTTTTGGGTTTCTTCTTTCTGTGAGAATATCAAATGAAATATAGTTTTCATTCCTTAATGCTGACACTTGTCCAGTAGGGTCAGTTGGTAACAATTCCAAACAATTCGTACTAGTGCAAATTCCCATACCTTTATGCAGGTGAATACGGTGACATTTGGAACATTCAAAATAAGGAGCTTTTGATTCTAAGAGCTTGAACTTAAGTCTTGAAGCATCTAATTTAGTTGCAGTACCAGTAATCCCTCTTAGAACTTCATATAAGGCATTTCCAACCACTAATATATCTTTATTATTAATTTCGCAGAATTTGACAATGATTTGCCTTACACTTGCACTAAATAAGTTATAATCAGTCCAGTCAGTTGTGTCAAAACTATTTGGATCATGATATCTATAATGATCTCCTAATACCCGAATAAATGCATCAATAAAGCAGTTTACATTAATATTTTGAGGTAGAAGAGCTGTCAGTTTTGCTAAATTTTGAAGTGTAATAGCAGAAATGTATCCAATACCAGCACTTTCAGTGTCAACTTTCATATACCGACCGAAGCTATTTTGATAAATGTATGCTAATAGTGTGTTTCTTGAATTGTTTTTATATTCATCAGTATTCTGAATCCCAAGTCCTAATAAAGTATTTGCAGGTTTTAATGAAAATGAGTTAAAGTCGAAAAGTTCACTCCAATGATGATTATCAACCCATTGATATTGATAATCTACTCCACTAGGATTTATACCAAGTTCTAAAAGCTTTTTAACAAGATGTCCATTCATTTCATCGCCAACAAGATCAAGGATATTGGTTTCTTTAAGATATTTTAATCTTGTTGTTTGAATATTAGCGATTGCCTCACCTGCTATTTGATAATTATCCTTTATGTCGTTAAATTCAATTGGTATTCTAGTAAAGATTGTATTTCTATCTTCGGTCGCAGCATTGATGAGTTCAGTTATCCTGTTTTTATAAGATGCTTGTTCAATTACTGAGTCAACAAATAAAGTTCTAACCATATCTCTATAGTGTTCAAGTTCTATTCCATAGGCTTGATCTGCGGCGTCTTGTCTGCTGTCCGAGAATCCTATCAACTTAGGGTTTTCACCACTAAGTTGATACATAAGTTCTTTACTAAGAATTTGATTACTACGTGAAATACCTGTTCTAAAACTTCTAATTGGTGATTTAGTATATTTTCTTTGAACATAATCTCTATTGCATGCAGGGCACTTGCATGGTAATGCTTGTATTGGATTGATATCATTATAATTAGCAGGAAGTAATTGTATGTTATAATTATTTTTAGCTTTATTCTCATCAATCAAATGAAAAATATAACCACTTATTAAGTTTTCATTATTGTTTCGAATAAGAGTTACTTTACCATCAAACGGATTTAGAAATGCTCTTCTCCAATTTCCCCTTAATTGTGTAACTCCAAAAGCTGTTTGGCCATTGATGTTTACTACATTAAAATCATTTCTATTTCCATTCTGTTCGACTAAATAATAATTACAGTTTGGATTAGAAGATGGTTTGTTCTCAGTAGGCCAAAAAATAACATATTCGTGATAGAATTTATTTTGTACCATTGGGGTTGGGTTTCTATTCGGTATAGAATCCAAGTTGGGAGAATTTAGACTCATTGAAAATGAATCAGGGTCATTTTTTATATTGTTTCGATTGCCACCAAAAAACAATTCACCACAACCTTCACAACGAAACATTTCTAATACTTTGTGAACTTCAGTATCGGTTTGAACGACTTCTTGAGGCAAATACATTATACTCCCTATAGCATTAAGAGGGTTTCCCGCACTTTGTGGTAATAATTCACCCCACACGCCTTCTATATATTTAAAGAATTGGTGAAAACGAATACGTGGTAATTTTTTTATTCCATTTAACTCTTCATCTGCTCGCATTATTAAAAAACCACGAACTGCAGCATAATTGTCATTGAATAATTCTGTTTTTAGTTTAGACAAAGAAAATGGAATGGTTCTTCCATCGTCAGATTTTGCCACTTTTAATAAATTAGAAAAAATAACTTCTGCATTTTCTGTGAAAAAACTATGAATATCTTTATAACCTAATTCTTCAGCTAATCTTAGTTTAATTGGTTCTTTGTCATCTGCGTTTAAATACGACACTTCAGTAATTATTTCAAATTTCACATAATCAATAACTTTTTCAGAACTTCTAGGTATAAAATCTGAGCCTACTTGTATTTCAAATGAGTTTTGAGCAGTTGAAGAATATACTCCAAAAAACTCCTCCAAAAAAGTTTGGGTTTCATCCTTGTCTCCCAAAGAAGCACTCGAAGCTAAAATTCTCAATTGAGGATTAGGAATTTTATGACCATAGTTATCCTCAATCACAGGACTAAGACCTATAGTATCTAACAGCATGCGCATAAGGTATGCAATTTCTGCTCCAGCTGTTCCTCTGTATAAGTGTAATTCATCTATTATCAAGTGAAATACATTATTGATGTCTGCTGCTAACCACTTCTTTGTATTCTCAAACATACCCGCTTCTGCTTGTCGCATAAGAATTATGCTTAACATAGAGAAGTTGGTGATAAGAATGTCTGGAGGAAATTCTTGCATATCCCAACGCGTAATCATCTCAGAAGTACGTGAATTTGTGTTTAATCTTGGTGAAATATATAGAGCATCCTTTCCTTTGTCTGGATGACTATTTAGATAATTTAATAGATCATCAGACTTACTTTTGAGTTTTTGAAGATCTTTGTAACAACTTATTTTTTCTTTAGCTGATGCTTTATAAAGAGATTTTTTAGCAATAGTCTCACCGTTATACCTTCCAAAGAATATTCTATTCTTTTTTAAACCTTCAGCTGTGTCAAAGTAATTACGTACAGGATCACTATCCAACGCTTCACGTAATCTGCTCATCTGGTCTTCAACCAAAGCATTCATTGGATACATTATAATTGCTCTAATTGCTGCAGGTCGAGTTTCTCCTTTTCTTTGATAAGCTTCATCGTAAGTGGTTTCTTTAGCATTAGGATTGCCATTGAACCACTCATTGTTAACTTCAACAGGTTGCGTCCAAGTTTTGGCTTCGGAAAATAGTTGAGCAAATAGAGGTATTAAAAATGATTCCGTTTTTCCCGAACCGGTACCCGAAGTGATAACCGTATTTTTCTTGTTGACGAATGCTTTCTCATACATCTCTAATTGATGACCATAGGGAGGATAGTTGATTAGTCCATTCTTTAAGAAATCCTTTACAAATTGCTCTGAAACTGTAACATTCGCAAAGCCTCGAAATTTATCCAATAAATCTTCAAGTTTTTCTGCATAATTGCCATTTGTTGTTCTTGCAATTTCATATTCTGGCAGAATTTCTAAATAAGGCTCTTGATACAAATTATTATTTTGAATCAATTCAGAATTTTTTCTTTCATCTAATTCTTTATTGTTAAGTGCATACATTGTCTTAAAATAACGCAAATAATTGGCTTTGATTTTATCAAATGCACCAATTGGGTCTACAGAGAGTCTTTTTTCGAATTCCATAAAATCAATTTATTATTGTGATTTCTTGTTTGTTATAATTGTTGTATAATTTAAAGTCTTCATCTAATGTGGGTTTTTTAGTTATTTCTCCTTCTATTCCTATAATTATCATTGATAAAGTTTTATTAATTGAATTAATGATATTAATTTCTTTAAAATTAAAAAATTCTACATTATCAATTTTGAAGTTAATCAATTTTTGATTTTGTATGTTTTTTGTATCAATACTCACAAAAATTCTTGTTTTAGAGACTATTGCCTTTAATTCGTCACTTTTGTATATCATTAGAAAACGTCTCCAACCATTTGTTACAAAATCTTCATCGCTGCACATTAATATAATACTCCAATCATAATACCCTTTGTAAAATAATTTGATTTGATTGTTGGTTAGGTAATCACTCTTTCCTGTTAAAATTCTTGCTGTTTCGTTTCTTCTATCTCTGTTATTTGAAACATTATATTTTGATAATCTAGTGTACAAAGCATTGTTATCAATATCATTATTTAATAGGAATACATTGTAAAATGTCCCAAGACCAGCATTGAATTGTATAAACGCCTTTCTTAGCAATAGGGGCAAGTTTAGAGTTATTGGCAAATAAATATGATTATGTAGATTATTATTTTTTGGATATTCCATTAACATTACACATTCTTTTTGCTTAAACTTGATATAAAACTCCATCCAACTTACTTGAAATTTTTTCGGAGGTATAGCAATTAATTGCCTTCCGAAAAATTCACCCTTCTTCTGTTCAATCCATTTTTGCTTGATATTAGTATATAAAGGATTTTTCGATTCCCTTATTCTTGGGAATAAAATTCTTGAAGTATCTTCTAAATCTAAATCAAAATGCAGCTCTTTGTTCGAGTCATTTAGAAAAGTATTCTCAAATTCAGAGATACTCGGTAAGAAACGTAAAAGCGAATCCGTCATCCCAGTACATTCAACTTCAAAATACAAACCACTCTCTATCTTAAATCTTTCAAGATTGATACTTGAATCAATGAAGATAGTGTCAGGTAAAAATCCATAAATAGATAGATTACTCAAGCGACTTTCATTCATATAATAACATACAGGCCTAAATTGAATCATTATGTCATTAGTTTCACAATGAAGTTTTAATTTTTGTAGAAACAGTTGAGTAAATCCACCCATTAACATATAAACCTGATTTCCTCCCACTTGAAAAGAGCGAGCAATCTTTACAAAAGTCGGTGGATTTATTTGATATTTTACAATGCCGTTTTCAATGTAATTAGAACTCAAATAACCTAAATAAACTAAATTTCGAATGATCTCTTTTATTTTTAGAGATAAATCATAATTTGAAATTAATCCTGCATATCTAATCGCATTTTCAATTTGTTTTTCCTTTAAATATCCATTACCCAAATAATTAATTGATGATAATATATTGACAATCTGAAATTTTTCAATTCTTAAATTAGGTATGCTATGTTCAATTTTATGTTTAGATCGACTTTCAACTTTTTCTGAAGTATTTACCTTGTTGCCAATATAATGACTACAAACAGAAGTTTCTAAAATGCTGTCGCCCCACTTATCATACTTGAATAAGTGACTCATTTCTTTGGTATAAGCCCCAATTATTGTGAAGAAATCGATTATTTGTAGTTCGTTTTTATATTTTATTTCTACCTCAATTAATTCAGCATTAGTTATTTGAAGATTTAAATCATTTAATTTAATTATTAGATTATTACTATACAACTCCCAATTGAAACTGTTATCAATATGCTCTCCTCTTTTGATTTTGACTTTAAATTTATCTATATCTAAATTAAAAATATTTATTTCATAATAAGGAAGTGCATTAATAAGATATGTTTCTTTCATACCTTCAGGTGAAATACCACCTATTCTGCGAACACCAGATCTCTCTAAAATTTCACAATTTTCTAAATCCTTTTGTTTGTAGAATTGATCAAGTAAATTTGTAGTTTTAAAAACACACCAATCATCAGCGAAAATATCTTTAGTTTTTTCACTTGGTATAGATTCTAATCCTTCGGTATTAATTTTAGCCCAATTTTCCCATTTAAGTTTAACCTTATTGTCGTTTTTAACTAAAACAATAGTTTCGCAATGAGGTATAGGAGCTAAAGTTTGAATATAATAACCCGAATGTTTTTGTAGAAAATTTATTTCTTTTATTGATATTGTTTTTAATGCAAGATTATTCGTATTTATTTCATACTTCTGAAATTTAATCGGTTTGTTTATATCACAAATTGGGGATATAAAATAACCTTCAATATTATCTATTTCAGTTTTAGGTAGTTTTAAATCATTTATAACATGCTCATTATCAAATCTAACATCAGAAAACAAAAACAATTTTTGATCTTTGAATGATATTGTTAATTGTCCTGTAGTTTTTCTGGAAATAGTTTCTTTTTCATATCTAAAATAATTATCTGGGTTGAAATTTCTTATTTTATTCTCAATCCATACAGCATAATAATTTTCTTTAAGTGATTTAACTATTTTGGATCGCAAACTACTTCCTGCATTTGTATATGGCAGGACTTTATTAATTAATCTCAAATAGTCAACTTCAATATCTTCATTAACCTCTATTTTATATTTGTATAAAATATCTTCAAGTTCTTGAGTCTCCTGATAATTTAGAACTACTTGAAATTTTATTAAACCGACATACCTTTGTTGTGTAAGTTTTCTATTGATAAACCTTTTATCATAGTTATGCAATTTGTCAAATAGGATTTCCAAATCTTTTCGATTTGAATTATCACCACGCAAATATCTTTGAATTAGTGTATCCCAGGAACTTTTGTAACTATTTTTTCCATCATAAGCAACTATAGCTAATACAATATAATTGAAAAAAGGAAGTTTAGGCCAAACAATATTAATATCCGATAAGTAATGAGCAAAAGAAAATAAGTTTTTTAAAACTTTCCGGTTGTCTTCTGTAGTTCTTTTTGTTCTTGTATAAGGATCAATAATTAAAAATCTTTTATCACTATTAATGATAACAGTTTTGTAAAAGTCAATATGTGTTCCCAAATTATTATCATATCCAATTTTATCTAAAATGGCATTATCAACATAAATAATAATTTCTTTTTCCTTATTATTTGTAAAATAATAAGGAACTAACGCTTTATTCCATTTCCAGTATTCCATAGCTTAAAGTTTTTAATCTATCCATTCAATTGTATCACTATATTCATTTGCTAATTCCTTAAGTATTTTTGTAGTTTTTGATTCCTTATCCTTTATAGTAATTACGAGTGTGTCAATAGCTCTAGTCAATGGCATTAGAGACCATAAGTTTACAAATCGTTTTATCCTATCTTCTTTACTTTCCAAGGCTACAGATTCCTCGTTTGGTTCTTCAAATGTATTAATTTTGTATTTAATCAGATCATCAAAGTGCAAACACACAACTGTCCAGGCTTCAAGTCCTCTACATGAATCATATTGAAATAATCTACATTCATTCAAATTTACGGGATATTTGTTTCTTAAATTAGCATTCGTGCCATCAAATAAGTGAATTTCATTCTTTTTAAAAACATCAATTTTCGAAAATCTTTTTACATTATTATTTTCTTCAATTAATTGTGGTGGAACTAAAAATAACATGTCATAAGCAGCATTACCATTACTAATACAGTCATCAAACAATCTTTTGTGAAATAGAGTAGAATATGTATTTGTTGTAATTATAATTTTGCCACCTACAAAGCAATTATTTGGTGTCACCTTCCAACTTAAACCTGCATTTTCAGAATAGCTATTAACGAAATTCACAAGATTAAATTTTTGTCGTAGCCCAATAATTTCAGTTTTTTTATAATAGTCGGTGTTAGCTTTTAACACCCTTGTCCAATCTTGCTTTTTGCCAGTTCTTATAAACTGATCTACACCATCTGCAACAATAATTCGTTGTTTCCCATAGATTGAATATAAAATTTCCTTTTCATATTCATTCCAATCTTGTGCTTCATCAATCAATATATAATCCCACGCTATTGCATCATATTCTTTTTTCATTAAACCTTGAATATCTTCTTTGTCTAAAACGCCATGATCTAGATATTCAAGTAATTCCACTGTCTTCTGCTTGAAAATCACATCAAAGAAATTTTGATCAATTCCACCTTGCACCACACCAAAACCATTAAGTAATTTAATAAAGTATGCATGAAGTGTGCTTATTTGAACAGTATAATTATCAATTCCATCGGGCATTCCTGCAAATGCTAGCACTCTACGGATATCGCTAATTAGAGCATGATTATAAGTAAGTATCAAACACCGACTGCCTTCACTTTTTGCTAATTGAGTTGCTATTTGAAGTAGTCTTACTGTCTTTCCAGTCCCTGCTCGACCCGCCAAAACAGTTAATTTATCGCCTATGGATGGTATTTCTTTTTGATCTTCAAGAATTTGTTTTGTTAATAGTTCAACTTTTTGTCTTGTCAATGTTCCGCAAGCTTTTCTTGATTGTTCGAAAAGATTAAATACAGCCAAAACTGTGGTTTTGTCAAAAAATTCTTTATTCTGATTTGAGATGTTGTTAATAATACAATGGTTTGTATTTGCAAGTTGAAATGGTATTTGCTGATAGGTGGATTTCTGAATTAAGTCTTTAAAAGAAAATTTAAATGCAAATACATTGGTTTCTTGTTTGTTATATAATGCAAAATATTCGTCGTTTGAAATATTTCGAAACCATATAAAATTACAGATATAAGGGGAAATACCTATATTATTATTAAAATAATTCAGCAAACTGAATTTCTGTTTCTCGCTTTGTGTTGTCACATCATGCCAATGATCTTTATAGTTTACAAACGAGTTTGCCCCTTCAGTTTTAATACGTTCGATCGGATGATCTTTTAATTCAATAACATAACAAAAAGTCTTTACTTCTAAATCTTTATTTTCAGCATCTTGAATAGTATTTTGATTATCTTTTGATTTGGTATTAATATTCATCTTACAATTTTCCAAAAATCCAACTATCAATAAATCAATATCTTTTACTTCTTGTCCAATTAAGGTAAGATTACTCAAAATAAGAATTTCACCAAATGCTGATTTATTATATGAATCAAGTTCAAATTTAAAATGTTCTGAAATTTGTTCTGCGGCTTGTTTTTCAGGTGAAGTTACAGTTGAATCACCATAATTCTTGACAGTTATTTTTATTGCCATATTAGTTATTTCTTTATATTTACTACAATCTATTGCATTCAATCTTCCTTCAAACTTTTTGGATCAATACCAAATAAATGCATAATAGATTCCGGAGTAAACCAATCACCTGATTAAAAGACAAAATAAGCTCATGCAAATCCACTACATACAAATTCTCCGTATACAAGCTACCATCGGATTGTGTTTGGTAAATTTCCAATACAATCCAGGTTGGTTTGTCGATTGGTTTAAAAAGCTTTCAAGAATAGCTCACCATGTATTATGAATGTTATGGTAAACTACCCAGCAATTCATTCTTTTTTAGTAAATTATCCCACATAATTTAAAGTCTCTCATTCTTTATTAATGGGTCGGCAAATCGTCAAGTCTCAAATTTCTAATTTTCTAGCGGTTTGTTGAAATCAGATAGATCCATAATAGTTTAATCTTTTCAATATTATTCAATATCTTCCATGGTATCTCTTTATTATACTGATTGAAAGTTAATTCTCCTCTGATTCACTTCCATCATTTAATTCCAGAGTTTTAATAGATTGTACAGCATTCCCGGCAATCCCCCTAATCGAGCCATACATTCCAACAGTATTTTCAAGCACTTTATCAATCTGTTTTTGTCGTTTTGCCCAGGTTTTCATCAATGCTGTCTTTTCGGAATTCAAGTCATCCTGCATTTGTTTAAATCCGGTCACTATGGCTTCTACCTGAGAATGGAATTCGTTGCCGGTCAGGAAGTCGTAAAGCATAACCATTTTATCGCCCTTGTTTTCCTGGGTAGCCATTGCGGTATCAACCTGTATGATTCCTTGCCGAAGCACGGCACAGAGTCCTTTAAACTCATCGAAGGAACACACCCATACGCCGTTCACAAGACGCATGCGGTCTATTTCACGCGGATAAATCTGTGTAACAAGCACACCCACGTTCGCACCTGCCCGGAAAGTATCATCTTTTAGCTTGGATATCCAGTCACCACCGAAGTTCTTGGTACGTTTACTTTCATAGCATATTTTACCACAGTTTTGGTGGGTATGGGTATTAACAATTTGCACACAATCGGCACCATTTGCACCTTTTTTCACTTCGTCAATTGTGTCAAGAGGAAATTGAGCGTGTAACCATTCTTCGATGGCCAGTTCCTGTACTTCGCCCTGTAACTGCATGGACCCCTGCTCAGCTTTACGTTTCATTTCTTCTGCCATAATTTTCTGGTCATTGAGTTGCTTTTTAAGTTCATCAATTTTCAGAGCATATTCATCTTCAACATGCATTTTTATTTTTTGTGTTTCTGTCTGGAGACGGTCGGTGAGTTCTTTTTCTTTTTCGAGAGCAACAGTTTCACGCATCTGATCTTTCTCGCGTTTTAGTTGCTCCATTTGCGTTTTTGTTTGGGTGAGTTCTTTTAAGTTCTCATCTGCCCGGGCTTGTATTTTTATTCTTTCGGCTGAAAGTTTTTCGGAGTATTCTTTTTCTTTTTCAAGTGTCACAGTATCCCGGAGTTCATCTTTCTCACGTTTAAGCTTTTCGTTTTCAGCTTTTGTTTGATTAAGTTCCTTTACCTGGGTGGATTTTTGTTGAAGTTCTTTTTGGAGGGTTAGCAGACGTTCGGAGTTTTCATCATTTAATCGTTGGCTGATGCTTTTTTCAAGTAATTCCTTTTCGATGTTCAGTTTAAATTTCACTGTATTATTCACTTCCAGATCCATAAGTTCCTTTTCATGATCCAACTGAGCAGTTTTACGGTCTATTTCTTCTAGTCTTGCTTTAAAGGACTGGTCCTTTAATACCAATTGCCGGTCGAAGTCTTTTTTTAATTGTTCCTGAACCTGTTGAAAGAGAATTTCACTGACATTAATGGGATGCTGGCAATTTGGACAAAGAATAGTAGAAGTTTCCATAGTAATATTTCAGTTTAAAAGGTTAGTAAACAAAAAAATATCATATCAAATAAACCGACATGTAAATGTCTGTTTTAATTTTGTAAAAATATAAAATGAAATTTAACGACACAAATCAATTATGTTAATTTAACTTACAATATTAATTGATTCAAAGAAATATTTAAACACTCAAAAATAAATTCACTTATTTTATTTTACCAATACTTTATTATGATTACTGACTGTTGTTTCATAAAAAGAATTATCAAATCTTTTATAACTTAGTTGTAAAGTTCATTCTAAGGGGTTAAATAGAAAAATAAGTCTGTCACAACTCTATCTTTAACTCCTTGCCATCATCAATAAAACAATGTAGTTACTAGTGGTAAGCATAAGCAGACTATTTGGGTAGCGTACGAACTAACAGCGAAGAAAATGCAAAATGAAGTGACGAGTACGAATAATTTTTGTTCATATAATGTCGTATGAATAGATCTGTTGTTAAGCAAATTATCAGGGCTTGTGGTAGATTATAAGCATATATTCCGATATCAATTTTATATTCAATTTTCTTTTTTTACTTAAGTGGAATTAAAATTAAGCAACGGGGCGATGTAGAATTGATAACTGCCAGAATTCTTCATTTGACAACTTTCCATGCAAAGTTGTCAAATATTTTATCGTCCTCTATTTAGAATTTTATTTATGTCACTCATTTTATATCGTCTTTTTCCACCGATCTCAATATGAGACAGGTAACCTTTCTTATTCCATCGCCAAAGGGTAGATAAATCAACATTTAAAATTTCACAAACCTTTTTGGGGCTTGGGTATGTTTCGGCATTTGAATCAGTAATTTGCTGTTCCAATTCTTTCCGGGTATTATTCACGCAATAATTAATTGCGTCTATTAAATCACCAGCTTTGATTGTAATATTTAAGTCAGGGTATTGAATACCTAAATCAATTAAATTCATAATCTGTAGAATTTATTAATTATATCCGTTCATTTATTGGTCCCAAACTGTTTTGAACGTCACTAAAGGTTGATACTCATTTCAGTTTGTTTGATATGAAACAAAATTAGTAAGATAAAATGGAATTAAAAAAGTGAAGTTATTAAAAAAGTAAGACATTTACACTTGGATTGTCAATGCCTTAAATAATTGTAAAAATATTTTGGTGAGATAATGTGATAATTTTAAAATACCTACTTAAAAAAAACACAGTTATAAAAATCTGTTCTTTATGCACATTTTTCTAATGTTATTGTAAGATCATAAGAGGCATTTTCTCCTCAACCTTTGCCTTCCATTTTTTACGAAATATAAATATTTAGTTTAACTCGTTGTGAGATACTTCGCAAATAGAAACGAGTAAAGTTGTCAGTTTTTATCATCATTATAAAATCTTGTTCTTTTAAAACCTATAAGATAAAGTAAACAGAAATAATCATTTCAATTAAAAATCAATCTTCGTATAATTTCTGTATTGAATCTATTGGCTTTATCGATATGAACTGGTTCGATTAGCTTAGCAAGTACCAGGCTACTTATTTTAATTTTGGCTAATACTCGGACTTTCCCAGGCATTGAATATAACAATCATTAAAATTGCCATTAGTTTAATCAAATCTTTCTGCTTTAATTCAAGCAGAAAGATTTTGATCGTTGTTGTTTTCTTTAAAAAGCTGGATTCCCATTTTCAAAAGAATTAAGGTGCTCACATATTGAAATGCTAGTCTTCAACTGTTTCAACAGATTCCTGGCCGATTCTATTTCTAAGCTAAATGATACATCATCATTTTTACTTATCATAAAGATCTTAAATGATAACCCTTCTCCCAGGTCGTCAATGGGTTTATCTACTGTAAATGCAATTAATTTGCCATCACTGGTTTCATTGAAACTGTAATTTGCTGTTTTTGAAATTTTTTTCATTTGTTTTGTGTTTGAAAGTTTATTATTATTGTTAATTATCGAATTTCTTGTTGATTTTTATATTGAGAAAAAGTAGTTGTAATTATCTGTACTTTAAATAGTTCGTAAATAATAAATCATTTTAAGCTAACTGAATTAATCATTCTTATTAGAAAACAACCTTTGTATCATTTCAAAATTGGATTTGCTGGCTTCATCGATATTCACCGGTTCAATTGGCTTAGGAATTACCATGCTACTTATTTTTAATAAGGCTGCCAGCCGGTCTTTCCCAGGCATTTCATCTAAATCTTTTTGAATGGTATCCATATTTGCACCTAATACTTGTATAAATAGGTTTTTGATTTCAGTAGTCGTCTTGTTAGGGCTGTTCTTTTTACGACCACCGGTTTTTTCTCTTTTTTCCATCTCTATTATTGTCTATTTTAGAAAAAATTCATCATATTAGGTTTGCTTTATTTATGATACTATAATTTGGTAATTTTCTTTTACTCAAATATGAAATAATTAGCTTTTATTTTGCGTTACATCCTTTTTTATTTTATCTCTTTTAAATTGTACATTAGGAAAAATATATGAAAAGATTTTCTCGATTAGTGCCATTCTTTTTTCAGGTTCAATTTCCATTAAATTTTTAATGATTTGGACTATTAAATTTATAACTATTAGTTTCATTCTAACCTCCAATTCAGCTGAATAATCGTTTTTATTATCGACAGACTTTCCATTCAGGTTTTCTGTCTGTTCTTTTTGTTGAACTTTGCGTGTGTTTTTAATGTCGTTTTCCATGTTTTCTGTTTTTTCTTATTATCTAAATTGATTTATTTTTTTTATTTGTTTAATAATCTACTTGTTGATTATTAAACTAAGGAGGAAATTCTGCTTGAGCTGATATTATGCATATGGATCATTATTAAATTCAACTTCCTTTTGGTCAAACTGATAAGAACTGGATTCATTCCTTTGCGTGAAATGCGTAGTTTCTTTGTCGAAATTAACAATAAACTTAAACACTCCGATATTACGCCCTTTTGCCACATCTATCATTGCAGTTCCGTGTACATTTATGTGTTCAAATTCTTTAATATGTTTTTGTTTATAATACTCCGGTCGATAAATAAACATAGTTATATCCGCAGCTTCGTTTATTTGTCCGGAATCTCTTAGTCTGTTTACATTAGGAACCGGGTTTAATGAATCTCTATTCAACTGGCATAATGCAATTACCCATATATCAAGTTCTTTGGCTAAATTTTTTAATCGCCTGGCTATTGAAGCTGCTTTTTGTTCCGGACTTATTTTTTCATTTACATTGATAAGTTGTAAATAATCAACTACTGCACCACTTATTTTATATTTAGCAGCCATTGTTCGAATTGAGGTTATTATTGTTTCAATATTCGAAGTACTTCTTTGGTCTATATAAATTTCAGTATTATAAATCCGGCAAATTGAACTTTCTAATTTTTCAAATAATGCAGTATCAAATTTGCCGTATAGGATCTTATTTGCAGGTATTCCACTTTCCATTGATGAAATCCTTGCGGCGATTTGAATTGAGGTCATTTCGAGCGAATAAATGGCTAATCTCTCTCCATTCAATGCCATGTTCTTGGCCATCGTCAATGCAAGACTTGTTTTTCCTTGTGAACTTTCAGCTGCAATAATTATTAAATCCGATTTTTGAAACCCACCGGCTCTTTTATCGAACTTGTCAAAACCTGTTGCACTTCCGGTATACATTTTATTATCAGTGATATTTGCTTCAACATTATTAATCATTATTTCAATTGCATCTTTTATCTCTAAAATATAACTTTCGGAGTTAGTATATACATTTGATAGCTCCTCTGTTGCTTTTGAAATGATATCAGCTAAGTCATCACTTTCTGTATATGATTTATCAATGATCCTTTGTCCTATATGAATCAAATTTCTTAACATTGATTTTTCATAAATAATTAATGCATGTTGGTTTGGATCTTCGGTAGTAAATTGTGATATTAAAGCGATTTCATAGGCATTTGTTTCACCATTTAGTTTCAGTTCATTTATTACTGTAATAGAGTCAGGGAAGTCGCCACGGGATACAATCTTTTTAATTGCGTTGAATATCTGTTTGTGAAAGTCCAAATAAAAACAGTCTGTTGTCAAAATATCGCTCACTTTAGTGTATGCACTTCTTGACATAATTGAACCCAAAACTAATTTTTCGGATTCAATCGCTTGTGGTAGTTTTCTATCATTCATCCTGTTTTAATTTTTTCGTCTCTTTTAAGCCAATTTCTTAAAGTCAAAGGAACCGAAATATACAATTTTGTTAGATTCGCTTTATTCTCCATTTCTAAGAGTTTATCCATTATTACTTTAGAGTCGTATTTTACATTTAATGAAATAAAGTCCTGTTCATTCATTTGCGTTTTCATTTTACATACATTTGGACAATACTTACCTATCCAACCATTAAAAGCGTTAAATGCTGAATTTTCGACCATATTTATATTTTCTTCTTTTAATTGTTTTTCTTCTCTCTCATTCTTTTCATTCTTGTTTGTGTTTGTATGAAGTTGTTTTGCGTTTGCATTGCGTTTAGTTAACGTTTGTAAACCGTGCAGTTCAGATTGATATGTATCATAATTACAGACTGTTATACGTGTAGTTTTATATAGATTTTCCGTTGAAATCATTTTATTTATACATAATAATACAAAGTAAGTTCTTACAGTATTTTTTGAAACCCTCCATCTTGTTGCCCAACTTTTTAAGCTCATTACTGACTGACCTCTGGAACATTCAATTAATTTAAAACCTAAAACGACAACAGTGTCTGTGTGATTTACCGTAAGCAATAGGTCCAACCACCATTTCAATTTTACAGGATCTGTCCAAATCCAATGATTCATTATATCCCTTTCAATTTTTATCCATCCAGCCATTTTGCTTCCTTTTTATAAAAATTATGGGTACCAAATTATCTTTTTTCATCCTTTCCAGTTCCGGTAGACAATGAATGCAGATTGAAATTAACTGATATCTGATATCTTCTGAAGGATCAATTTTATCCTTTAGTTGATAAGCTGTTAAACTTGAAGCTTTATCACCACAATGTCTGCATGTCCAATTATCAAGTTCAAATACCTCATTAGCTAATTGATCATTCTCAATTATTTGACTCAATCGGGTAGGAGGTAGGTCGTTTTTTATGTTTTTTATCGTTTCCATTTTTTTATTGTTTTAGAATTTGCACTTTGAGCAACTGCCATTGAAATATCAACCGTTTTTTGCTTTTTACTTTCTGCCCATTTCTCCAAATCAGAAGTATTGAATGAAATTTTGCGACCGTACTTCGTAAATACAATCTCTTCATTCATTGTTTTCTTGTAAATTAAAGATTTTGAACATTTGTATCCAATCGAACTTAAGAACTCAATTGCTTCATCTAAACCTAAATTCGTTTTTCGAGGTTCTGCCTTTTTCGGGAACATATACAAAATTGTGCGTTCAACCGAGGTATTGATTTTTTGTTGAAGCTCTTCGTCTGTTAATAAAATTACATTAGCCATTTTATAAAGTATTTTACTTTTTATCTTTCCCCAAATGCTCATGAGTTCAATTGGTTATTTGACAATGCAAAACTAATGTATTATTTTTGAATAGTTTCTAATAACTATCATATTATCAGCTATATATATTACTACTTAGAAGGTAAAAAATGGGTAAAAAACAGTAAAACAAGGGTAAAAAACAGGTAAAAAACGATTAAAAAAAAACATCAAATCATTTCGATTCGATGTTCTTAAATTAAACATATTGATTGAAAATTACCTATTTTGTAATTATTTCATTAATTCTTTTTGAAAATTTATCTATTGCTTGATCATGAAATTGTGGAAATTCAGCCTTACTAACAAGTATATTGAAAGTATCATGCCATATTTGACGGTATTTTATATTGACTTTTTGCAATGGGATAATAGAAAACAACTCCTTTGCTATTGAGAATTGTTCAGTTGACAGATGTTTAGTCTTATCATTTTTTGGTCTTAATAATAAAAGTAAACACATTAAATTTGTTGCATTTCCTTTACCAATCAACTGAATTTTAGTGAAAGTAGTACTGTATTGTGATTGTCCAAATGCTTTAAGGAAATTAGGTTTATCAGATTCTATAAAAAGTCCCGCAACTTGAAAACCATTAAAAATATATTCCAATTCGTCTTTATTTGCCCAGGTAGGAAATGGTTTAAATCCTTTTTTTTTGGGAATTGTACAAAACATCTCCTTAATATAATCAAAGTAGTCTTCAACATAGTCTTCAATTAATTTCCTGTAATCTGAAGATAAAAATTCAAAAACTTTTTTTGAATTTTCAAACATAAGTTTCTCTTCGAAAAGATGTTTGTCATAAAACTCTTTTTCTAAATTCCTTGTTCTTGATTTAGGTTTAACACTTTCATTTGATGTGAATTTACTTTGAAGACTTTTGTAATAGGTTGAATAAATTTCAATAGTAGATTTTCTAGAATTCATTATTAAATATGCTGTAAATCCAGTAACAATAATTGGAGAATTTTCAATTGTTCTTTCCTGTTGAGAAAACTTTAAACATAGTACATCTTCTTGTGTATATTCTATGAATTGCATATAATTTTCATCTTTATTAAATTCAAAATTGCCAATTTTATTATTTGACCAAATTTTTACAGATGAAAAGCCAATTTTACTAATCGAGCTAAACAATTCAGGCTCTTGGGTATTTGTTTCCATAATAATTAAGAATTAAAAATTATGAGTTCTTGACTTCCTATTTATTGATAATTATTTGTTTCCTTTTCCAAATAATTTGTCTTTTTGTTTTCCATACAATTTTTTTCTTCCATAAAAGCATTGAATTATATTTCATCCGTTCTTGTTTGTTGTATCCCCCAATGTACCCTTTTGTAACTGATTTTCCCTGACTGTGCCCGGTAGCTTGGTCAATGTAGCTTTCAGGAGTACGTAATTTTGCTAATATAGTTGTGAATGAATGTCGGCAATTGTAAGTGCTTATATCGGGCAATTCTAAGGCTTTTGTAACCTTTTTGATATTCTTGTTAGTTAATCTGATCACATTGCAAATTTGGGCTTTAAATTCAATCTCAGTGCTATTCCCATTCAGAAAAGGAAATATAAAACCTTTTGCTGAAAAAGAGTTCCCCCACTTATCTAAAATAATTTGCATCTCTGGCAATATTGGAGCTATTATTTCAATCTTCTTCTTTGTAGTATCTAATGTCTTTTTCCGATAAAAATATATTTCATTGTTTTTAATATCTGCAAATTTGAATCGAAGGATGTCTCCGAAATTTGCACCGTTACATAAATAAGAAAATATCCATAGGTCCCTACACATCTCAATTTTTTCACTCGGGCAATTAAATTCAGCTATCTTCCTAATGTCTTTTATTTCCATTGCGAGTTTCCGGCCGTCCCCAACTGGAATCTCAAATTTTCCGTTCTTTTTTTCACCAAATGGATAATCAGCAGAATTAATAATGTCATTATTTTTAGCCTCATTCATAATAGCCCTTAGTGTGCGCAAATACATCCCGATGGTTGAATATCTTAATCCTTTTTCTTCCATGTACTTTTGATATTTGCAAAGCCAACCGGGAGTTAAATCCGAAAACTGAATGTTTTTATCGTTGTAAATTTCAATAGAGCGTAACGTGCATTGATATACATTCGAGTTCCCAATTTTATCGTTACTGATAAGGTTTTGGATTTTTACCCGAAACGACTGTTTTAAATCCGTTCCTACTGATTTACTTAATTTTGTATTTAAGGCATCAAATGTAAATTTACCATTTTCAGCAAGTTGTTTTACTTTTGGTTTTATTACCTCATTGAAATGAACTTGTAAAGAATTTGTAATAGGTTTAATCATCTTTGCTGAACTTCCTGACAAATAAAGCTCCCAATCGGCTTTATTTATTGTTAGTCCAGTTGTGTAGTATGTTCGCATTCGTTGAAAAGTAATACACCACTTTAAAGGACTAGCATCTTCATAGTTCTTTGTGTGCTTTGTAACTCTGGTTATATTTATAGTAACACCAAATTCACTATAAAAATTTTTACTGGCTTTTTCTTTTTCCTTTTTCATTGCATATCTTTTAAATATCTGGATACACATATGGAAAGGCGGATACACAGACGGACACACAAAAGTAATGCATCTATTCATATAATGCAAAATAAATGAAAATAATTATCTATTATTATCCTAAATATTAGTTATTTAGAGTATTTATGAAATGTAGTGAAAAGTACTGTTTATCATTATGTCCTGCTTTGGGAGCAGGGGGTCGTGGGTTCGAATCCCGCTACCCCGACAAAAAAAGAACTTATCGGTTTTCCGGTAAGTTTTTTTTGTTTACTCCCTGTTTACTGGAATTGTATTTTTAATAGAATGTTGACCTGAATAATAGTTCAGTTTTTAAATAAATAATCTGGCGCAGTTAAATTAGCGCATTCCGATGGATCGGAAGGGTCGTGGGTTCGAATCCCGCTACCC
>Ga0302207_1000063_pt1 | contig 42644 bp, 25 predicted proteins | sample II_Fen_E2_2_FD_198792 | JGI IMG/M metagenome (GOLD analysis project Ga0302207, IMG submission 198792) | Peat permafrost microbial communities from Stordalen Mire near Abisko, Sweden - II_Fen_E2_2 | ecosystem: Environmental > Terrestrial > Soil > Wetlands > Permafrost | place: Sweden: Abisko...
TAAATGTCAACATGTAAATACTTCATTGAACTGATGTCTTGCGTTACTGTAACTCCAGTGCCAAAACAATTATTACTGGTAATTAGTTTGAAATTATTGCCTCCTTGAACTAAGTCAGTTCCCGATGAAGCAGCCCACCATTGAAAAGTATTTGCGACATTGGTATAGGCATCGCTATAAACGCTTATAACAGTTGAAGCATCACGTGTTGGTGGTACAGGAGCTACAGGGTATGATGCTGTGGTTGCTGATACTGAAAGAGGACTATTGAGAGCTGCATTACCACTTGCATCTTTGGCCGAGACAGCGAAAGTATAATCTGTTGCAGATGTTAACCCACTGATAATAAATGATTTTTGAGTTCCACTAACGCCGGTTGTTGTAACAACAGTTGGTGTACTGCCATAAGAAACCGAATATGAAATTGCACCGGAATTATCGGTTGCATTTAAAAGCAGTTCAACTGAAGAAGGTGTTACTGCTCCTTTTGTTGCAGTAAATGCAGTTGGAAGTTCTGTATCAGCAGTTACAAAATTTACTTCAGTTCCATAGGCTGTACCTTGTGTATTAGTAGCATAAGATTTAACATAGTATTTTACACCCGAAGTAAGACCGGTTATATTACTGGAAAAAGATCCGGTACCAGGGGTAGCATCGGTCGTTTTTGTAGCCAAAGCTACAGTTGGTCCGGTTGCTGTACTCCAACAAACACCGCGAGTTATAATTTCACTATTCCCTATGGCAGTAATATTGCCTCCACTGGTAGCAGTAGTTCCTGTAATATTAGTGGCTGCAGCAGTAGCAGCAAGGATAGGTAAGCCGACAGTACAATCTTTTCCAACAGTATAGGAAAATTGAGATGTTACTGCCATTCCAGCTCCACCTTGGTAGGCGAATTTACATGATGTTTTAAAAGTTGCACCAATTGTTTGTCCGGTAAATGTTTTAGTGAATTTTTGGGTACCTGCAACTTGGGTCATCGCAACTTCTGCAAAATTTGGATTAGCAGTCCATGCGTAAGCAACAAGTCCTACTTTTGTGTCCAATAACTCAAAGGTAACAGTAACATCTGTCCCAGAAGTAGCAAAGGTATACTTATACCCTAGTGTAAATGGATCAGCCTGTGTAGATACAGTCGATGTCCCTGCACATTCTGTGTTTTGGGCGTTCGCCACATTTCCCCAAGCCAGCATAATAGCTGCTAAGAGGAGTAATCTCGTAATTTTTTTCATGATTTGATTGTTTTTAATTAATAAAATTGTTTAATAAAAAATTGTTTTTAATTAGTAATTATAGATTGAGAAAATTTTTCGGTTGAATCTCCTTTTTGGTATAATCTGACATAGTCGATATACATTTTTGCATCACCATTTTTTAATGCAGTTACCTCGTTAATATCGAGTATATTCGTAAAAAATCCGCCAATGGCTAAATTAAAAATAATATAAAATTCCTTATGAAAGTAATGTGCCGGTTTCCAGTCAGCATCTTCCCCACTAATTGGCATTTCATAATAAGGTTTATTGTCGGGGTATTTATCTAAATCCAAATACATCCGGATAAATTTTTCGTCCCAAATTAATGTATATAAATGAAAATCGTCTTGTAAACAATACAAACTTGTGTTATACTTTACAAAATTTGGGTGTAATCCGTTGTTCCAGTTTTCTCCCCAGTGACAGGCGCCATTAAAAAAACGATCCTGAGTCCCTTCTTTTATGCCACCTTCATTTCCCATTTCTAATACGTCAATTTCGCCGCACTTCGGCCAATTTACTGAAGAAATATCATTACCCATCAACCAAAAGGCTGGCCATAACCCATTTTCTGTTTTTGGAGCTTTAATGCGTGCTTCAATTTTTCCATACTTAAATGTTACTTTGTCTTGCGTAGAAAGTCTCCCCGATGTACACTGTTTCTGTTTGTAGTCTTCGAGTTTTGCCGTTAGTATAAGGCAATGCGCTCCGCTTACAGGCTCTTTCCCTAATACGACGTTTTCACGTTTGTAATATTGTAGCTCTTTGTTTCCTCCCCCATCTCCATCTTCTATTACAGTCCAGTTTGTTTTATTCAAGAACGTACCGTTAAAATCATCTTGCCAGACAAGTTTGAATTCCTGAGCTGAAACTAACGAGGTTATAAAAGTTAAATAAACAACAGCAATTAATAGTCTTGTCATCTGCGATAAACAATATTACAAATATTTTTAAAAAACGTCTTACTCATAGACAATTCATCGCTGCTGGTTTTATAATCAAATTGAATTATAAGACCTGTTACACAAATCAATATATTTCAGAATACAAGCTAAACTTGAAAGCAACGACTAAGTGTACTAAACTAAATTTGTAATTTTAATCAATCAAATACTAATATAGCCAGTTTGATGAAATAGAATTTAGATTATCGTAGCAAAAATACGAAAGATATTGCAACAAACACTAAATACTACCACACAAAAATACAGTCAAGATACAGTTTTAATTCGCAAAACTACATTAAAATAAATCTTAAACTATTTTATTTCAATTGAATATAAAATAGTATGTTGAAAAACATATTTCAATCGCAAATTCATTTTGTTAAATTGGAGGTGGTAATTTCAATTATTAGCCTATTGACAGAATATTTAATTATTAATTGCAAGCCTAAACTAAGCGTAAACTTTAGATTATACTCTTTTCTGAATATTTAAGTAAGTTTCTAACAACAAAGTAAAATAACTAATGTTAAGTCACCCTGAAATATTTTGTTCGAATATTCTTATTCTTTAATTCTATATACAATTGAAAAAGGTGTGATTTGCTACTAAGTTATATTAACACAAAGATAAATTATTTTTTCATTATTTTTAAAAAAGCAGAAAGAATAACATAAGTAATAGAAATAATATAATGTCATATTCCTTCAATTATTGCCGTTCCATTTAAGGGATGGGTTATGTATAACACAAATTGGCTTTATCCAAATAATCGCTGAACTTTAGCTAAACCTCTTTGAATATTTGTCATTTATCTGTCTAAAAAATGGCACGGCAATGAAATAAATACATTTTCCCCACTAAAGATATTATGTCGTATAATTCAGTTTGAATAGCCGTAGGAATATAACGCTAATGTTCGAGGATGTCGCAGATTTAAAACAGATTTTAATTTCGACAAGTAGAAATAATATATTGTTCCAACTACTTAAATATAATTTATTTAGAGAAATAAAAATGCCAGTATTTTTTTATTACCTGTTATCATGTGTAGACAGGTTTCTATTATATTCATGTTTTAATGTTACTTTGAACTTTTGTGATCATTCTTAATTCTTTGTTTTTAAATACAATTAAATTATGATCAATATAAACTAGATTTTCTCAAAACCTTCATTCAACAGTTTTCTTACTCGCCATTTTACAAATTTTACATAATTAAAAAAATATTTTAACTCAATATGTCTCTGAAAAACGAACTCTTTACTGGAAACATGCGCTACACAGCCTGTTTTGAGTTTTGTATAAAATATTATTTATTACAACTATCAGAAAACTACTTGTCTTGAATTTTCCTTTAGCCACATATAAATACTTATTATTTAATTGTCAACCATTTAGTGAGTCTAAGACTAAATGGTTATTTTGTCTTAGACAAATACAAAACGTTCCCATAACATAATATTAGAATATCTTTTTTATAAAATGTATAAATATCCACTCTTTATGAGTAACGGTTTAATCATTTAGGATGATATTCTTGAAGAAATGCTAATTACGATTAGCAATAATTTAGTGAATATAGGCTATTCGTCGATATAAAATGGTAGTTGAAATATGTTATTAAGCATGTAATTTGATATATTATTTAATTACAGCATTTTAAAATAAATTATGATGTAATTTTGCGAATTATAAAACACTATTTAATGTATTTTTGTGTGGTAGTATTTCGCGTTTCTTGTAATATCTTTCGTATTTTTGCTTTAATTATTGTAGTAGGATGTGAATCTAGTAAGTGAGTGATTTTAATATATATATTTATAGTATTCTCTAAATAAATTTAAGAGAACAAGTAATTCTGTATTTTTTGTTTATTTAATGCATTCTTTACATTACTTCGAATAATTGAATAGGATTACACTTTGAAAAAATGCATTAATAATTAATATTTATACGATCAAATAGAAAAAAGAAGATATTTAAATTCTTACTAATGTGAGAGGCTTTAAATAAACCCACCTTTATCCATAAGAGTCAAGAAACTTATGAAACTCAATATATGTCTAATCAAAAACTAAACAAAAAATGAAATTGAACTTACGCAACATTTCTCCACATTCCATGAAATGGTTAACAGTCAAAAATCTGAGTCTTAAACTCACCGTAATTTTGTGCTTTGTAATTTGTTTTTCGGCATTTGCTGCTGGTGAAACGATTACCGGTAAAGTAATTGATAAAGATGGTCCTTTGGCAGGTGTTTCTGTCCTGATTAAAGGTACAAATAGAGGAACTGTAACAGACATACAAGGTAATTATAAATTACTGGTAGAAGCAACTGACAAAGTGTTAATTTTCTCTTTTACCGGATTGAAAAAACAGGAAATAGAAATCAAAGGACGTAAAGTAATTAATGTAACATTCGATGAAGAAGTGTCCAGTCTGGATGAAGTTCAAGTAATAGGGTATGGTAAAACTTCACGCAGAATGAGTACCGGTGGAGTGAGTGCTATCAAAGCTGTTGACATTGCAAATCAACCTGTTAATAATATTATGGATGCTTTGGCCGGTAAAATTACCGGTTTACAAATAGCACCTACTACGGGTGTTTCCGGGGCAGCACAACAATATAGAATCAGAGGAAAAAGTTCTTTTGAAACGTATACGACAGCTAATCCGCTTTTTCTAATAAATGGATTACCTGTTAATGCTAATCAGAATATTAATTATGGTCAGGTACTTAGTGGTGGTGACGGATTAAATATGTTATTTGGATTAAATCCTGCAGATATTGAGTCTGTTACCGTTTTGAAAGATGCCGAATCAACCGCTATTTATGGGTCACAAGGAGCTAATGGTGTTGTTTTGATTACAACGAAACAAGGAAGTAGTGATGCAGGTATTAAGATTAACTTGAATATGTCCGGAGGATTTAAGAAAGTCGGTCATTTTATGGACATGCTTGATATACATCAATACCTGGCTATGCGTCGGGAGGCTTTAAAAAATGACAACATAATACCAACAGCTATCAATGCCCCGGATTTGATGTTGTGGGATACTACGGCTGTTCATGATTGGCAGAGAGAGCTTATCGGAGGAACAGCTCCAACCGAGGATGTAAACCTTACTATTTCAGGAGGAAGTAGAAATACAACCTTTTACATTAGTGGAGCTTATCATAATGAAGGCTCAGTAATGCAGGGTGCGGAAAATTCGAAAACAGAACGTAAATCGTTCATGGCTACCATAAATCATATTTCAGACAATAAAAAATTTAAGATGAATGTACAAAGTAGCTATAGTACAACCGATCTTAATATGTCTTATACAGATTTTACTTCTTATATTAATCTGGCACCTAATTATCCGATGTATGATGCATCTGGAGAACCAAATTGGTCAGCACCAGCGGGATATCCCTTGGCAAACCTTTTACAACGGTTTTCGGCACCCACAATTAATTTCTCAGGGAACATCAAAGTGCAATATGAAATTATAAAAGGGTTAAATTTGAAAGCAAATGCCGGATTTAATTATACCACTCTTAATCAATCATATTCTCAACCTGAGAAATCACAGAATCCATTATCTTCACCTGCGCCTGTTGCGACACTAAATGCCCAGACATCAACAAATGATAATTGGCTTTTTGAACCTCAGGCTGAATATATCCGTTCTATAGAGAATCATCATTTTGTTTTTTTAGTGGGTGCTTCTTTTCAATATAAAATGAGAACTAATATAACTTATACAGGCACCGGGTTTGCAAATGATGCTTTTATTAATAATATTGGATCTGCATCGACTGTTCAAGTCCAGAGTTCCAAATCTCCTAACACCTTTGCTTCACTTTTTGGCAGAATATCCTATGATTATAATCAGGAATTATTGCTTAACGCTACTTTTCGCAGGGATGGTTCATCCAAGTTCGGGCCGGATCAAAAATATGGAAATTTTGGTGCTGTTGGATTAGGTTGGATTTTTACCAAAGAAGAATTTGTAACCTCGACTCTTCCTTTTCTAAGCTTTGGTAAAATAAGAGCAAGTGTTGGGACTTCTGGAAACGATCAGATACCGGAATATAGTTATGTGGCTACCTATCAAAGCTATCCAGGTACCGGAACAAGTGCATACGATGGGTTAGCCACGTTACAACCAAAAAGTATTTCAAACGATTCACTTAACTGGGAAATAAACACAAAGTCTGAAGTCGCCTTGGAACTAGGGTTATTTAAAGACCGGATATGGCTTTCAGGAACATACTTTCGTAACAGGACCGGTAATCAACTTATTTGGTACTCTATTTCAGGACAAGCAGGTTTTACTTTTTATATGAGGAATTTCCCCGCAGAAGTCCAAAATGATGGATGGGAGTTTGAGCTTACCAGTCAGAATATTAAGAGTAAAGATTTTAATTGGAACACGAGCTTTAATTTTTCCTTGTCGCATACCAAGCTGATTTCTTTTCCGGGATTGGCCACTTCAGGGTATAGGTACAGTTATAAAATAGGAGAATCAATTAATCGTTTTCAGCCCTATGTTTTAGCGGGATTGGATGCAAAGGGTAAACCTCTTTATGTAGATTTAAATGGAGTAGGCGGACAAACCTTAACAGCAGAAGATAGAGTAACGGATGGCAACAGGGATCCTCTTTATGGTGGTATGACTAACCAATTAAGTTATAAAGGTTTTAATTTAAGTTTTACAATTCAATACACCAAAACACGTGAAACTTCAAATATAATACCAAATGGCGTAGTTGGAGTTTTGAATAGAAACTTCAGCCCTTATGTATTAGGAAGGTGGCAAAAACCAGGCGATGAAGCATATACGATTATACCTGCATTTTCAACTAAAATCGATGCCTACGATATTATGAACTATGGTAATACCGTTCAAAATATTACAGACACTCATATTTTCAGACTAAATAATGCTTCCCTTTCTTATACTGTTCCTGAAAAATTTGTCAATCAATTCAAAATAGACCACTTGCAACTATATTTAAATGGACAAAACTTATTTGTTTTGGACAAATATGCAAAATACAGACTTGATCCTGCTTCAGGAAGTACAAATTTACCTCCTTTGAGAACAATAGTATTAGGTTTAAACATAACATTCTAAATTTATTATTATGAACAATTATAATCAACAGATATCATTTAAGGTATTGGCAAGCATTATTTTAATAAGTTTGTCATTCTGGTCATGTGCCGATTTTCTAAATGCACCGACACCCGAAGGTCAATTAGGTTCAACACATTTATTTGATGATGAAAACACGTTACAAAGTGCTTTAAGGGGTACTTATGCCTCATTTAGCTTCGGTCCGACAACCTCCTTTACTGCACCATCGTTATTTGCAGACGAACTAACGTCAACGCAGGCATCTGATACTTATGCGCAGTCAAACACGTATACCGTGGATCAGGATTTATATTTTTTCAATAATTACTATAACACGATATATCAAGTAAATTTAATACTTGATGGTATTGATAATTCGCCTAAAATATCTGCCGGCTTAAGAAATCAGGTTAAGGGTGAATGTTTATTTATAAGAGCTTTTTGTCATTTTCAACTAACGAATTTTTATGGAGAAGTTCCTTATATAACAGTCACCGACCCCAATGTAACTGCTTTTTTACCTAAAGCACCAAAGGAAACAATTTATAAGGGTATAATTTCCGATTTAAAAACGGCATCAGGGCTATTAACTAACAATTATCCAACGAATAATGATTCAACTCAGGCAATCGATCCGAGGACTCGTGCGAATAAACAAGTTGTTAACACATTGCTTGCTAAAGCTTACCTTTATTCGGAAGATTGGGCAAGAGCGGATAGTACTGCTACTGAAGTCATCGATTCTAAACTATATACGTTGAATACGAGTCCAACTACTGTTTTTGTAAAAACAAGTAAGGAGACTATCTGGCAACATTGGAATACAACAGGAAGCACTATCGGATCACTTTATGTGCCTGTCAGTACTGCAACTGTTGTCTATGCTGCTAGAGATACTTTAGTTAAATCGTTTGACCCCGTTAACAATAATGGTGAAACCGATTTGCGTTTTAAAGCCTGGCTCAAAGCCGGAACAGCCGCATCTGCCAGTCTCTATTATCCGTTTAAGTATAAAGTCAAGTCGAGCTCAGGGAATGAGTATTTAATACGATTCAGATTAGCAGAACTTTATTTAATCAGGTCAGAGGCTCGAGCCCATCTTGATGATGTGGCTAATGGATTATTGGACTTAGATGTAATTAGAGGACGTGCAGGTTTTATAACACCAACAACCGGTATAACAACATCTGCCCAATTGCTTGATGCAGTAGCTCTGGAGAGAAAAAAAGAGTTAATGTTTGAAGCAGGTAATCGTTGGTTCGATTTAAATCGTACAGGACAAGCAGTGAATGTTTTGTCAAAAATAAAACCGGGTTTTGATGAACATGTTACGGTATTACCGTTTCCAAGAGCAGCGTTGAACGGAAATCCAAATTTGATTAATAACCCCGGATACTCATTCTAAAAATTATTAACATGAATAGTAGTCTTTACCTTTTTTGTAAGGACTAATTTCTTTACTTCTAAAATATATAAAATGAAATTTAACATCAAAAGAAAGCTTTTTGTTTTAAGCGTATCATGCATTTTACTTGCTACATTTTCAGAGTCGGTTCAAGCCAAAAACAAGGAATTAAAAAAGAGTATCAGTACCCAAATACTGCCATTGGATACGGCTGTACGCACCGGTAAACTGGCTAACGGATTCACCTATTATATCCGGCATAACGAAGAACCGAAAGACAAAGTACTGATGTATCTAGTTACAAAAGCAGGCTCCATTCTGGAAGATGATGACCAGCAGGGACTTGCTCACTTTATGGAACACATGAGTTTCAATGGAACAGCTCATTACCCTAAAAACGAATTGGTAAGTTCGTTACAGAAAATAGGTGTACGTTTTGGTTCGGATTTAAATGCTTACACCGGTTTCGATGAAACTGTCTATCAGCTGCCGGTTCCGATAGATAAACCTGAAAATGTAGAGATGGGTTTACAAATTATGCGTGACTGGGCTCACGAAGCTACACTTGATCCAAAAGAAATAGATGATGAACGTGGAGTAATTCTAGAAGAGAAACGGTTGGGTAAAGGGGTCGAAGATCGTATGAGCAGGCAATTTTTCCCGGTACTTTTTAATAATTCCCGTTATTCGCAACGTCTTCCAATTGGAGTTGATACGGTATTGACTAATTTTAAAGCCGAAACAATTCGTAGGTTTTATACTGATTGGTATCGCCCTAATTTGCAAGCTTTAATTGTGGTTGGTAACATTGACGTAAATCAAATGGAGCAAACTATTAAAGCTAAATTTGGAGATTTGAAAAATCCTGAAAAAGAAAAAACAAGAGTAGAATACAGCGTTCCTTTAACAGGTAAGAATCAGTTTCTTCAGGTTACGGATAAGGAGAAGACAGTCACTCAAGTGCTCATTTTTATGAAGAGCAAAGAAACTATCCTTAAAACTGCAGCCGATTATCATAACAGTATCGTTATTGATCTTTTTAATGCAATGATAAGTAGCCGTATACAGGAACTTCGGCAGCAGGCTGATCCGGCTTTCTTAGGTGGTAGTATTCAAATCGGAGGGTTTATGGGAGGACTGGATGCATTTAACGTATCCGTTACGGCCAACCCGGGCCAACTTGAAAGGGGCTTTAAGGCTGTTTGGCGGGAAGTACAGCGTGCCAACGAGTATGGGTTCAGACCGGCGGAACTCGAACAGGCAAAAGCAAATTACATAAAATCCTATGAAACCGCTCTAAGAGAAAAAGATAAGACCGAATCTAGCGATTTTGTAAAGGAATACCAGCAGTACTTTTTAAAAGGATATGCAGCACCGGGAATTTCTTATGAGTACCTGCTTGTTAAAGATATTTTGGCTAAGGTTTCGTTAGTTGATGTAGAAAAAACGTTTAAAAATTATTTTAAAGATACGGACCGGGATATTATTTTATTGGCACCAGAGAAGGATAAGAGCATTTTGCCTAACGAGCAGGAATTTAATGGCTGGATGAAAGGAGTGAAAGAAGAAAAACTTCAACCTTATAAAGAAGAACCCATGGCCGCTACTTTATTAAAAAAGCAACCGAAGCCCGGGAAAATTGTAGGTGAAGTTAAAGATCCGAGATTAGGGCTTATAACCTATACGCTAAGCAACGGCATTAAAGTCATTGTGAAGAAAACGGATTTTAAGAATGATGATATACAATTTAGTGGATATGCGCCGGGAGGCACTTCGCTTTACCCGGATAGTATTGCCCCTACAGCTGATAGAGCTTATATGATAACATGGTTTGGTGTAGGAAATTATAACCCTACACAACTGAAAAAGTATCTTGCAGGTAAAGAGATGTCCGTGAGAGCAAGTATTGATTTAGAAGGACAATCTTTTAACGGACAATCTGTGAATAAAGACTTGCGATTTGCTTTAGAACAGATTTATGCCTGTTTTATGGAACCAAGGAAAGATACGGCAATTTTTAAAGCAGATATAGCCTCAAGAAAGGCTGCCTTGGTAAACCGTTATGATAATCCAAATGCTGTTTTTCTGGATACAATAATAGGTGTTAAGAGCGAACATAATCCCCGAAGAATGGGTGATTCGTATGAAAAGATAAACAAAACCAATCTTGATAAAGCATTTGAAATTTATAAAGAACGTTTTGCAGATGCTTCTGGTTTTACATTTGTATTCGTGGGAAGCATTGATACGGTAACATTAAAGCCATTGTTAGAAAAATATCTGGCAAGTCTGCCTGGCTTGCATAAAAATGAAAAAGCCATTAATTTAAATTATCGTACACCCCGTGGTCTTCTGGAGCGTACCGTTTATGCAGGAAAAGAACAAAAAGCCACAGTTGAATTAACCTATACAGGCCAATATTTTTATGACTTTGCTGAAAACCTAAAACTGGATGCTCTTAAGGAAGTATTGCAAATCAGAGTGCTCGAAAGACTGCGCGAAGAAGAAGGTGGGGTTTATTCTCCACAGGTACTCGCGGGAGGAACACCAACAGCAGGAGGGTATTTTAATTTCATTATTCAGTTTGGTTGTTCCCCTCAGAATGTAGATAAATTAATTGCCTCCGCGAAGGATGAAATCCGGAAAATAAAATTGGATGGTCCTAGTCAGGTTAACCTTGATAAGTTCAAAGCCGAGGATGCAAAATCAATGGAAGAAAGGATGCGTTATAATGGATATTGGTCGAGCATCTTTCACCGGCAATTGATGTGGAATCAAAGGTTTGATGATTATCTTGATTATGACAATGTGTTAAAATCTATTACAGTTGACGATGTAAAACAAATAGCAAACAAGTACCTTACCGGTGAGAATATTATAAAAATGGTATTAATGCCGGAAAAAACGGACAAATAGAAAATGAGAGTCGAAAAATTCTTCAAATTTCTTCGACTCCATTGATTTTTAAAAATAAGTGCATAATTGGAGGCTGTCTCAAAATAATAATTGAGACAGCCTTTTTTTGTGTTTGAAAATTCAAGTGACAGCCAGCAACCGTCACATATTTGAATAAATATATTCGGCAGGTGGAAGAGCTTGTTCAGGTGAGATAGAAGTTCCAAAAATACCCTTCAAAACTCCTCGAGGTAAAATAGAAGCTTTGATAATACTTTTCCAAGTTTTTTCAGGTAAAATAGAAGTCCGTGTTCTATCGAATATGCTCTATAAACGAATAAAAGGTGATACTAGTTGGCGGTACATATCTACGGCAATTATTCCAACTACTTAAATACATCCGGCATGTCGAGTTATAGGAATTTGTGCCTATAAGAAATGAGGTTGCCCAGTTGGGCAACCTCATTTATATCTAAAGCCGTAAAATAAGAACAGGCTTATGTGAATCGTTTACTTTACTATCTTAGCCATTTTTGTTCCGGCAGTTGTATTGGCTTTTACAACGTATACACCCGAAGCAAGTGAAGCAACATCGAAGCGATTTGCATAAACTGCTCCTTGCAACACAAGTTTACCGGCAGCATTGAAAATCTGAACTGAACTTACACCTTCGGAGAGAATTTGCAAACTGTTTCCGGCAATACTTAGTTTGAAATTGCTGTTAGTGTCAGTAGTTTTTACTGCAGAAATGGGATTTTTAAATACCGGTAGTTTGTTATTTTCAAAAACCCATACGTCACTTGGAACAACGCCTGTATTGGCGAAATATCCCGATCCGGAATCACCATCCCACCAGTTTGATGCTGTATATATATCTGCTGTAGAAACAAGTTCTCCGGCCACGCCCGTTGGGGTTCCTGTTGGTAAAGTCATGCTGTTTAATGCATAACAACTAGGAACACTCGTAACTGAGTTGTTTTTGCCAACAACCATTCCAAAAGTCAAATCGTCACAGCTTATACTTGGAGTTAGAGTTACAGAATTGGTTATGTTGCCCGTGGCATCTGTTCCGATAGAACCAAGCAAACCGCCCACTGATCTACCGCCTATTACTGTACTCGTGGTGTAACAATTTTGGATGACTGCAGCTGAAGCCAGCTGGCCTGCAAAACCACCTACATAAGCACCTCCCGGGCAATTAACAGCACCGGTAGTATAACAATTTTTGATAACTTGAGTAGCAGGACCATTCGTTCTTCCTACAAATCCACCCAAATTATACGTACCGGTTACTCCATCAGCAACACTAACAGATCCCGTAGAATAACACTTTTGTATGGTAATATTACTGCCATCATTGTCAATGGAGCCAATAAAGCCACCGGCATAACCGGGATAACCCCCACCTGCATAGCTTGTAGGGCATATCATATTTCCGGTAGCATAACAATCTTCTATTAACACGGTAGCTCCGGCATTGCTATAACCGAAATAACCGATAAGACCACCCAATATTTGGAAAGATGAAACATTCACGCTACTATGGCATTTTGTTATAGTTGTTGTCCCTGTACTGGGTGGATTTACTTTTAAATAACCGATAAGACCACCAACATGAGTCCCTGATGTTTCATTTGCAGTTAACGTTCCGGAAGAGTTGCAATTGTCAATTGTACAATCATAACCTACATAACCGGCCAGCGCACCAGCGTTAGATGTATTACCGCCACCACCAATCGTACTTGTGATATTCACGTTTTCTAAGGTTATGTTTTTTAGCAAGGCTCCCTGAACCACGCTGCCGAATAGTCCGGCAAAACCCTTAGCATACGTAAAAGTTAAATTGCTTATTTTATAGCCGCCGCCATCAAAAGCGCCCGAAAAAAATATAGTATTATCAAGACCAATAGGAGTCCATTCCAGTCCGGTCATGTCAATATCAGCCGTTTGATGAAATGTAAATCCGCTAAAAGTAGTGGTACCGGCATTAACCAAAGGTGCAATTGCTTGCAGTGAAGTAGCATCCGAAATTTCGTAGTCACCCGGGGTTGTTTGTCCTGCAAATTTGTCGTAAGCAAATGCATTGGCACTCAAAAACAAAAAGCATAAAGGCAAGATGCCTTTTAAAAAAGTTCGTTGTAAAAAGTTTGTTTTCATAAAAACGTGATTTTAAATGATTAAAAAAAATGGTATTCTATAAATGCTTAAAATCAGTACCCGACAACTTACGTTGCCAGATACTAATTTATCAATCAAAGAAAAGAAAACTAACAAAAAACGAAATGAATTATTTTATGATTTTAGCCATTTTTGTTCCGGCAGTTGTATTGGCTTTTACAACATATACACCCGAGGCAAGCGAAGCAACATCAAAACGATTTGAGTTAACATTACCTTGCAACATAAGTTTACCTGCAGCATTGAAAATCTGAACAGAACTTACACCTTCGGTAAGGATTTGTAAACTGTTTCCGGCGACACTCACGTTGAAATTGCTGTTAGCGTCAGTAGTTTTTACCGCTAAAAGGGGATTTTTAAATACAGGCAGTTTATTATTTTCAAAAACCCATACTTCACTTGGAACAACACCGGTATTAGCGAAATATCCCGAGCCAGAACCACCATCCCACCAGTTTGATGCTGTATTTATATCTGCTGTAGAAACAAGTTCTCCGGCTACGCCTGCTGGTGTTCTTGTTGGTAAAGTCATGGTGTTTAATGAGTAACAACTTGGAGCATTAGTACTTAAATTCTGACCAACTGCTGCACCAAAAGTCAAATCATCACACGCAATACTTGGATTCAAAGCTACAGAACTGGTTATATTGGCAGTAGTAGGAACATTAGAGTAATCAGTTGCAGGAATAAAACCCAGTAAACCACCCACAAAAGTACCACCGGTTACAGCACCAGTTGCATAACAGTTTTGTACAAGTGAAGCTACATCCAGTTCTCCTGAAAAACCACCTACCCAAGAACATCCTGCTGCATTCACGGTACTGGTTGCATAACAATTTTTAACAACCTGGGTTGCTACTCCATAAATATCTCCGGTAAATCCACCAATATCCGAAGAACCTACTGCTGCTTCAACAGTTCCTGTAGCATAACATTTTTGTATGGTAAAATTGCCAATTTCATTTTCAAAAGCTCCAATAAAACCACCCGCACAACCTGCCCAATCAGGAGATACAGGACTTGTAGGACATGTTACCTTCCCTGTTGCGTAACAATCTTCTATTAGCGCTGTAGCCCCACTTTTAGCATAACCACAATAACCAATAAGACCACCTACCCGTTTGTTAGAACTCACGTTTACACTGCTATGGCATTTCGTTATAGTTGTTGTTCCTGTAGCTACTTGTAAATAACCAATAAGACCGCCAATTTGAGCACCATTGTCAGCAGCTACTGTACCTGAACTTTGACAGTTTTCAACCATACAATCAGCTCCAACAAAACCGGCTAAGCCACCTACTGTATAACTATCACTTGTAATACTAACATTTTCCATATTAATATTTTTCAACACAGCTCCCTGATTCACGCTCCCGAATAGTCCGCCATAAGGGGATGTCTTACCTGAAACTGACACAATAGCGAGAGTTAAGTTGCTAATCTTATAATTACCTCCATCAAAAGTACCTGCGAAAACCTTATTAGGATCATTCAACCCAATAGGAGTCCATTCTAGTCCGGTCATATCAATATCAGCAGTTTGATGAAAAGTAAATCCGCTAAAGTTAGTAGTACCCGCATTAACCAAGGGAGCGATTGCTTGTAATGAAGTGGCATCCGAAATCTCGTAGTCACCCGGGTTTGTTTGCCCTGCAAATTTGTCATATGCAAATGTATTGGCACTCAAAAACAAAAAGCATAAAGGCAAGATGCCTTTTAAAAAAGTTTGTTGTAAAAAGTTTTTTTTCATAAAAATGTGATTTGAAATTATTAATATAAAAGATTAAAAAATACTATTCTATAAATGTTTAAAATTAGTACCCGACAATTCACATTATCAACAATGTTTGTTGTCGGATACTAACTACCAATTAAGAAAACTAATAAAAACGAATTATTTAATTATTTTAGCCATTTTTGTTCCGGTAGTTGTACTAGCTTTTACAACATATACACCCGAAGCAAGCGAAGCAACATCGAAGTAATTTGCATAAACGACTCCTTGCAACATAAGTTTACCTGCAGCATTGAAAATCTGAACTGAACTTACACCTTCGGAAAGGATTTGTAAACTGTTTCCGGCAACGCATAGTTTGAAATTGCTGATAGCGTCAGTAGTTTTTACCGCTGAAATAGGATTTTTAAATACCGGCAGTTTGTTATTTTCAAAAACCCATACATCACTTGGAACAACACCTGTATTTGAGAAATATCCCGATCCTGAACCATTATCCCACCAATTCGATGCTGTATTTATATCTGCAGTTGAAACAAGTTCTCCGGCAACGCCCGTTGGAGTTCCTGTTGGTAAAGTCATGCTGTTTAATGAGTAACAACTTGGAGCGCTTGTACTTAAATTCTGACCAACTGCTGCTCCAAAAGTCAAATCATCACAAACAATACTTGGATTCAAAGCAACTGAACTGGTTATATTGGCAGTAGTAGCAGTAGGTGTAGTAGCACCATCGTCAACAGGAATACCACCGACTAAACCACCCACAAAAGTACCACCGGTTACAGCACCGGTTGCATAACAGTTTTGGATAGTTGTAGCTCCTGCCAGAGTGCCTGCAAAACCACCAACATAGGGACATCCGGCAGCATTCACTGTGCCGGTTGCATAACAGTTTTGAATAACTTGGGTTGATGGACCACCATAGTATCCAACAAAGCCGCCAATATCAGTTAATCCTGCTGCTGCCTCAACATTCCCTGTAGAATAACATCTTTGAACGGTAATATTTCCGCCCGAATTATCAAAATATCCCACAAATCCACCGGCTTGGCCTGCCCAGGAAGTAGAAGATGCAGGATTTGTAGGACATGTTACATTTCCGGTTGCATAACAATCTTCAATTAACACGGTAGCTCCTGCATCACCGTATGCACACCACCCGATAAGGCCACCAACCTGTCTGTAGGAACTTATATTTACACTACTATGGCATTTGGTTATAGTGGTTGTTCCTGTATTACCAACTCTTAAATAACCGATAAGACCACCATTTTGCCAACCTTTAGTAGGATCAGCAGTTATAACACCTGAACTCTGACAGTTTTGAACTGTACAATTAACTGCGACAACCCCGGCTAAACTACCAATTGCAATTGTGCCGGTACCTGTAATATTTACATTTTCCAAATTGATATTTTTTAATACCGCTCCTTGATCTACTTTTCCAAATAGCCCAACATAAGATACTGTAAAAGTGCCTGTTAAATTACTGATTTTATAATTACCGCCATCAAAAGTGCCCGCAAAAACCTTAGTAGGATCATTTAAACCTATTGGAGTCCATGTTAGACCTGTCAAATCAATATCGGCAGTTTGATGAAATGTAAATCCGCTAAAGTTAGTAGTGCCGGCATTCACCAAAGGTGCAATTGCTTGCAATGAAGTGGCATCCGAAATCTCGTAGTCACCCGGGATTGTTTGCCCTGCAAATTTGTCGTAAGCAAATGTATTATTGGCACTCAAAAACAAAAAGCACAAAGGCAACATGCCTTTAAAAAAAGTTCGTTGTAAAAAGTTTTTTTTCATAAAAATGTTATTTTAAATTAGTAATAAAAAAATGATATTCTATAAATGTTCAAAATTAGTACCCAACAATTCACATTATCAACAATGTTTGTTGTCGGATACTAATTATCAATCAAATCAAGAAAGAAAACTAATAAAAACTAATTATTTAATGACTTTAGCCATCTTAACTCCAAGAGTTGTATTGGCTTTTACAATATATACGCCTGAAGTCAACGAAGCAACATTAAAGCTATTTGTATACACTACCCCTTGTAACATAAGTTTACCTGCAGCATTGAAAATCTGAACTGAATTTACACCTTCGGAAAGAATTTGCAATTTGTTATCCACAACACTAACTTTAAAGCTATTGTCAGTATCCGGTTGGTTTACTGCTGTACCTATTGATAAATGAGATGGCATTGTCCCTGCTTGCGTACCACCTGCAGTAGTTAAAACAGGTAAATAATTATCTGCAAGAGTCCAAATGCCTGTAGGGTTAGTAAAATATCCGATCGTACCATTCCACCAGTTTGTAGCAACATTTACCTGTTGCTTTGTAACAGCAGTTCCGTTCAAACCTGTCAATGTTCCTGTTGGCAAAGTCATACCACTCCACGCGTAGCAAGAAGATGTGCCGGTACTGGTATTGCTTCCAATAGCTTTTCCAAAAGTTACAGCTGTTCCTGTTGTGCTAATGCTTGGACTAAGTGCCACACAGTTGTTCACAGTACCTATGGTTTGGATTGAACCAATAAAACCTCCTGTAACACCACCCGCCGTAATAGCCCCGGTAGCATAACAGTTTGTGATTGCTGAACTTTCATTACAACCTGCAAAACCACCGACATTGACACTTGTTGAAGTTCCGGTTACACTACCAGTAGCATAACAATTAGTAATTACTTCAAGATCAGACCATGATCCACCTGCATAACCAATAAAACCACCCATATTAACAGGGTTTGTTCCGCTTTTTGCAGACACTGACCCTGTGGCATAACATCGTTGCATAGTAAAATTTATTCCACTATTGTCTTTGGCACCAACAAAACCACCTACACCTGAATAAATATCTGTAGAACCTGCAGTAACATTTCCGGTAGCATAACAATCTTGTACCGTTCCCGTAGCTGTTGCATTTCCCCAAGCAAAATAACCGATAAGGCCACCAACGTTTGAGTCACCATTTACATTAACACTGGTATGGCAATTTTTTACAATTGTTGTAGTTCCTGCCGTATAAATCTTTAAATAACCGATAAGACCGCCAACTTGCGAACTGGCGGTAGCATTTATAGTCCCAGAAGTAACATGGCAATTATCAATCGTACAATTATTGCAAACATTACCGACTAAGCCACCGGTACCATACACGCCGGTAATATTTACATTTTCTACGATTATGTTTTTTAACACACCTCCTGTATCTAACTTACCAAATACCCCGGAATAATCTGAACCCGTTCTGGTACAAGTTAAATTGCTAATTTTAAAACTACCTCCATCATACGTACCTGCAAAATACTTATAAGGATCATTTGTGCCAATAGGAATCCATGTTTGACCGGTCATGTCAATATTTGCCGTTTGATGGAAAGTAAAATTCTTTAAAGATTTCGCTGTTTCATTTGACGATGTTCCTGCATTAACAACGGTTGCAATTGCTTGTAGTGAAGCAACATCCACAATGTCGTAGTCACCCGCTGTTGTTTGCCCGCTAAATGTAGGGTTGGCGGCAAATGCATTAGCACTCCAAAAGAAAAAGCATAAAGGCAAGATGCCTTTTAAAAAAGTTTGTTGTAATAATTTTGTTTTCATAAAAATTGAATTTAATGGTTAGAAAATTGAATATAATGAACGTAATTATTTTACAAATTTAGTTGCTTCCCCGTTTACTTTAATAATATAAACGCCGGTATTAAGTTTATGGCTATATGTTCCAATAGCTGTTTTTTTATCTATTAGCATGCCGTTTATACGGTAAAGTTCCACGGTTGATTGGTTATCCAGTATAACTTCTACCCCCGAAACAGTACGCATGATATGTGCTGTTTCTTGTGGATTTGTTATTCCTGAAGTGAAGTCTAATGCATGATGGGCACCTTTATATGTATCAGCCGGACGGGTTGTACCAAAAATATCGGTTGAAACCTCAGTCATACGAGCCACTTTTAAATTAATGGCTTGATATGAAGCCGAAGCGATTCTTAAATCGCCGGTAGCAATATCTACAAATGTTACATCTGCAAATGTAGAATTTGCATCTAGACCGGTTGCTATAGCTTGCCAGGCCGAAAGAGTTTGTAAGCCATTGCATACGCTGCCTGCACCTGTTGTATAAAAATCGTTGTAGTCGGATGTTATTGTGTTTGCGGATGATACATTAATGCAATAAGCAGTTGACAAATCATTGCGATTAATTATAATGTTGTTTTTAAGTTTAACTGTTGCATCTGTAAAATAAATACAGGTACGTTCAGCTACATTTGTGGCAACAGGAAAAACGATCGTATTATGGTAAATATTCAACGTTGTTGTTGAAGGATCTGTAGAATTTATCAACTGACCTTGAGCAGCTACCCCAGCAGCTGAACATCCTACAGTACCACCAATAAAGTTATTGTAAATATTTGCAACAGCATTAGCTTGCGCAGAACCGGAGTATATTCCTGATATTTTGAAGGTTCCGGTATTTGCTGTTGTAAGTGCAGGGATTTTATTGTTAAATATATTTAATATTCCTAACCAGAAATTATAATTTATTGCGGCAACATCAGTGTTTGTAGCAACACCACCATCGATAACATATAAATTATTGTTTGATATTTCAGTAGGATTAGTTCCACCGCCAACACTCTGCATGGAAATAGCGCGTACTTTCGAGTAAAGGGTATTCCCTGTTATTTTTAAATTGGTTGCTGATCCGGTTTCTACTGTGGCACCAGCCCCTGCAACATATATAGCAAAAAAAGGAGCCATCGTTACATCGCCTACCGTACAGTTTTGAAGGGTGAAATTATCACTTGCGGCAGCGCCTTGCATCAAGTATATTCCTCTTGTTTGATAACCTACTGTATTAATAAACATAGGAGATGCATACGAAACTATAAGATTTTTTATGGTTACATCATCGGAATTTCCATAGGATAAAATAACAAACCGACCATTTGTAGCATCGGCCAGCTTCATGGTCATGTCCTTCGTAGTTCCGCCATTGATATTTGAACCATCAATAGTTACAAAACTCGTTGCATTTAATGCAAAACCAGCACCTGCATTAATTTTTGTCCAGTCTGTGTATTGTAAACAATTACTAAAAGTAATCGTAGGACTTACCCCTGAAGCTGGTTTAATGGTAATGGTATTAACTGCCGTGGTGGTGCTGGTGGCTAGCATAACCTGAGTCTCATTTGGAAGATCTGAAGTAATCTGCAAAATCACAGGTCCTTCCACCCCGTTGGTATTTATGTCGGTAATAGCTGCACCAAGTGTAGTATAAGTAGAACCAGAACCAACAGTGTATGTTCCTGATAAACTCACAGCAGACACATTAGCACTCAAAATCAACAAGAAGAAAGGAAAAAAGCCTTTTAAAAAGGTTCGTAATAAAAAGGTTGGTTTCACAATAATGTAGATTTAATTATTAATATTTAGTGGTAAAAATTAAAATCTTGCTCATTTATATGATACTTGAATTACTGATTGAATTAAAAATTCGTCTCAATTTCTATGTATATTAAATGCATTAATATACAGATACATATCTTTTAAAAAATCATGCAACAAATGTATAAAATAATAATATTTAATGTATGAAATGTTACTACACAAAATTTCATCTAGTTACGAATTGTAACTCACGAAATTTCTCAAAAATGAAATTTAATGTGTTGATAATAAGATGATGTTTATGTGATATGTTGAATAACACATTTTTAGAACCAAAAAATTCTCAAAAAAAGAGCTAAATTATTGAAAATTGAAATAAAAATCAATGAATTTTCTCAAATTTGACAGCATCTGTTCCACCGTTCCTGTTTAAAACTACAAAATACATTCCTTGTTGAAGCGATTGAACATTAATTTTTAAAATTGATTGATAGGGTTTTATATCATTCCGTATGATTACTCTTCCACTTAAATCATAAAGTAAGAGATTATAATAACAGTTTTCTTTAATTTTGATATTCAGGAAGTCTGTGGCTGAATTTGGATATAATTGGAAATCTAAATTGTTTAGAGGTTCATTTACATCTGAAGTCGTTCCACAACTTCCAACGATATAGCTATCGTTAGCAGCCAAACTATTCTGTTGTCCGGACCCATCGGCTAAAGAATAAACATAGTAGAAGTAAATTCTATCACCTGCGCTGGCGGTAATTTTAAAAGGCACATTTGGTTTAACCGCATTAGCACCAACGTTACTCCAGTTATTAGCCGTTTTACTGTAAAACAGCAAACAGGTATTATCTCCCGTTCCGGTTATTGTTGGCACAAATGTAAAAGTCGGATTTGTTTTATCTTTCGAAAAAGTAATGGTGAAATTACCACTAACTGAATTTAATACGCAATCGGAAGAAATTGGTTCTGAAACTGTTACTTTTGCCGTTGCTTTTAAAGTTCCAACTGTTGCTGTTATGGTGTAAATACCTGCTCCGCTGGGTGTAAAATAACCATAATTGTCAATTAAACCTCCATTTGTTGTCCATGTTGGTGAAATAGAAACCGGAAAGACATCATTGGCAACATAGCCTACTGCTGTAAACTGGAGCGAAGAACCCAACGTTAATCTCGAGTCGGCAGGTGTGATAACTAGTGAAGTTATTGGTTTATCAGTTGTAAGATTAGCAAAACCACCAATATCAATCTTTACCTTTTCTGGAAAAGTTGATTGAATAGTTGACGAATTGTCATAGACATCATCGTAGGCAAAAGCATAGGTTTTTGAGTTAATACTTATATCGTTTTGATGGAAAAACCAAACGTATCGGTTGCATGTATCGGTGACAAAGTACTTACTCTTGTTGCTCCAGTCCTGATTTTGTCCGTCGGGGATTTTCAAATCGATAGCACCGCGATTTATCGCAGCACAAAACTGACTTTGAAGAGCGAGATCAGCGTCTTTATCAGGAGTCGCTAGGACATCTTCTGCTATTTTCCCTTTTCCTTCAATAACTTCCTGCGTATTTGGTTTTCCATTTATCCAAGCCTGAATTCCGGTTGAACTAACCATTTTCAAAATATCATTCTCCACTTTTCCTCTGTAAACACCTCTGTCAGCCAATGAAACAACTAATTCATTGGTAGCATAATAATTCCAAATGCGGTCGATATAATTCTGAAAATAGTTTTTGGAAACTCCACTCTCTGAGAATTGCTGAATTTTGGATGGTTGTAAAATAATGCCGCCTAAAGGATCATTTTGCCATGATGAAGTGACATAACAAGGTAAAAATTCGGAATTGCTAAAAGTTTTTTGCCAACGCTGAATAATTGCCGAGTGAGTTAATAAATCACCGACTTTATTGTAAATATAATTAGTTCCTGATTTCCCGAGAACTTCCAATCCCATAGGGTATTGATAGGAATCCACGCGTGTTGTATTAACCCATAATCCATTTTCAGCACTTGTAATTTCTATAGATTCGAAGCGAATTCCCGTATTTGGATCGCTCGAATTTTGAAGGCTTATGCCCGCATATCCACCGGCATCGTGAAAGTGAATATACAAATCGTGTTTAAATCCAATAAAAAGTTTGCAACCAAAAATTTTTGGAATATAAATGGTTCTGTCTGTGATATCACTCAATTTTGTAAATATTGGAGCATAACCCCAGTCTCCGGCAGTTTTATGTAGCGTATTATCTGCCGCTGACATCTTTACTAATGCACTATTTGTAGAGCTATTTGTTTTAAAATCAATCCATACATCACCTAATTCTGTTGTTTTTCCAACCAACCCGATATAAATTTCGTCATCTTTAAAATCAGGAGAATTGTTGACAAATTGAAATGGAATTAAAGTTTGCGCAAACAAATTAGAATAGAGTAGAAAAATAAATGTAATGAGAGCTATCGTTTTATGAATAATAGATTTAGTTTTCATGAGTAATTTTTGTTTGTGGCACATTATTTTTTAATGGTATTATTTCCTGTGTTTTTAAATATTTTTCCTCCATACCTTAGAAATGTTTGGTTTGGTTTAAAAGAAATGGAGTTGTACAATGCAAATGTAGTTATATTGGATTTTAAATAAAAATATTTTAATACACAAAAATACGTTTTTAGACTATTCTCATTACTCACAATTACATAAATTTTTTGCCAATATAGCTGTATATCAATAATATAAAAAAAATATGTTGTATAACATATTTCAATACACATTTCAACACTAAAAAGTTATTAATATTGAACAACTTTTCATGAAATCATGCAGCAATTTAGGAAATACAAAATGGGGAAAAAATATTTTATTTTAGCATTACTGTTCACTAGTATTTATTTGTTTGGAAATCAACCGCTTGTTCGTAATTTTACGCGAGATATTTACAAATCTGGTACTCAAAATTGGGCAATTGCTCAGGATAAGTATAATCGAATGTTTTTTGCTAATAATAATGGCTTGCTGGAATTTGACAGTAAAAATTGGCTGACGTATCCTATTGATAATGGAACTAATGTCAGATCTTTATTATACTCAACGGACAACAAGTTTTATGCTTCAACGTTTAACGATTTCGGTTACTATGAAGAACAAAAAAACGGACAATTCAAATATTTTTCATTAACAAATAAGCTAGATAAAAAGCAGATAAGTTCCAATGGACTTTATTATATCCATCAAGGAGATAATAAAATATATTTTCAAGCTGAAAAATATATCTACGAGTATAAAAATGATAAAATAAAATACTTCCCATTCTACTATAAAATAGATGTTTCGGCATTTGTAAATAATGCCTTATTTGTGGCAAATGAACAAAAAGGAGTATTTATGCTTAATGGGAATATCTTCGTCAAAATACCTGACTCTGATATTTTGATTAATAAAAAGGTTTGTTCAATATTACCGTATTTAAATAACAAAACTTTATTTGTTACAAGTTTTGATGGCGTTTATATATTTGATGGAAATTCTGTTGTTCCTTTCGTGACAGGATTTGATGATTTCTTGAAAAAGAATCAAGTGTTTTGTGCTGCAACTAATGGTGAGCAATTAGTATTTGGAACAGTACAACGTGGAATTGTTGTCAAAAATGTGATTAATGGCAATATTACATATGTCAATACTTATTCGGGATTACAAAATAATACAGTACTTAGTGTTGCATTTGATAATCAGCAAAATTTGTGGCTTGGACTTGATAAAGGTATTGATTATGTTCTGCTTAATAGCCCAATGTTAAATATATTTGGAAAAAACAATTTGTATGGAGCAGGGTACACATCTTTGTTGAAAAACAATATATTGTATTTTGGCACTAATCAGGGTTTATATACATCTATCTATCCATTACCTAATAGTTCTTCTCCAATTCAGTTGCAACTAATAAAAGGAATGGAAGGTCAGATTTGGTGTCTGAACGAAATAGACAATACTCTTTTTTGTGGAAATGATCAGGGAGGATTCATTGTTTATCCCGATCACACCGAGAAAATTTCAGGATTATCAGGAACGTGGGCTTTTAAATTATCAAAGAAATATCCGGATCAGATAATTGGTTGTTCATATCTTGGGTTATTTATTTTAAAAAAAATAAATGGAAAATGGATGTTCTCACATCTTATAAAAGGGCAATTTGCCGAATCAAGTCCAATGTTTGAAGAAGACACCGATGGAAGTATATGGTTCAGTCATTGGCAAAAAGGACTTTTCCACTTATTTCTTGATAATCAGATGGAAAATATTACAAAAGTAGAATTGTATGATCAAACAAAAGGATTTCCAAGTAACAGGAATAATACTGTGTTTCGAATAGGTTCACAATTGATATTCTCATCAGAACGGGGATTTTATCTTTATAATAAGAAAAAAGATAAAATGGAATCCTATGAAAAATGGAATAAACTTTTTAAATCATCGCCCAACTATATTCGCCTTCACGAAAGTAAAAACGGAGATGTTTGGTGTGTTTCCGGAAAATTTCTGGGTGTGGCAAAACACAAGTCAAATAATTCTTATGTTATGGACTCGCTTACCTATCAGATTCTTCAACCTAAAATAATTGCAGGATTTGAAAATTTCAACTTTCTGGACAATAATAATTTGATTCTAAATACAGAAGACGGTTTTTGTTGGATTGACACTAGAAGGGAAAATACTATCAAGAAGTCTTTTAATGTCTACCTTGATCGTATTTATATCACAAACGATAAATCATATATAATTGCCGGGAAACGAGAATTATTAAACGGAAACAGAACCAACATCTATACAAATAAGCAGAACTCATTTCGATTTGAATTTATTGCCTCGGATTATAGGAATGACGGTTTAGTCAAATACAGCTATATGTTGGAAAATTTTGATTCTGAATGGTCTGATTTTAGCGTTGATAATTTAAAAGAATATACCCAATTACCAATGGGACATTACACTTTTAAGGTAAGAGCAAGAGACATTCTTGAATCAAAAGATGCCATTTGTACTTATTCTTTTGTAATATTACCTGCTTGGTATCAGACAAAAGTTGCTTTTGTAATTTATATTTTAGTACTATGTATTTCGATTTTTTGGTTGGTTGTGTTTATTGATAGAAAATCTAAAAAGGGTGCATTGGACATGGAAAAACAGAAGGAAAAAGAATTGAATGAGCAAAAGTTGCTGCATGAAGAAGAAACCTCTGCAAAGAAGAGAGAGATTAAAGAACTTAAGAATCAGCAGCTCCAATATGAATTGCGACATAAATCACAAGAATTAGCGAGTTCAACAATGAATTTAATTCGTAAAAATGAGATTTTGCTTGAGATTATGGATAATATTTCTAAAACAACTCACGAATTAAAAGCAAATTCTGATACCAGTAATATCTTGTCCCGCCTTAATAAAATGGAACGTAACATAAGACAGAATATCGAAAATGACAATAACTGGAAGAAATTTGAAGAAAATTTTGATCTTGTTTATGAAAATTACCTGAAACGATTAGGTGAATTATATCCGGAACTGAATATTAGTGATAAAAAACTTTGTGCATATCTGAAAATGGATTTATCTTCAAAGGATATTGCACCATTACTCAATATGACTGTGCGTAGTATTGAAATGAATCGTTATCGATTACGAAAAAAAATGGGATTAGGACGAGATGTAAATCTTGGCGAATTCCTTCAGAGACTTTAAGAAGATTTAGTGGTTAAGAATAAGAAAGGCGAAGTAGATTTACTTCGCCTTTCTTTACAACTGAGTTAATTAGATTTTAATCTTAATATTGAGAGGAATCATTTTGACAGTTTGCAATTGCAATTCATTTCTCTTCCTCTTATTCTGCAAATATAATTTCCCTTTTGTAAGAGTTCCGTGTTTACTGTAATATCGTTTTTGCCTGATTCTATCGATACAATTTTGTTTACGACCATCCGTCCTGTCATGTCGAACACATTAATTGTCAACACATCATTCGAGATGGCATTCAAACTGATAATCGCTTTTTCATTGACAGGATTAGGATATATCCTGATATTTCCATCAGAAAGAACTGTTTCAATTGCAGTTGTGTTTGAATATTCAAAGGCACCCAAATCGGGAGCTAAACCTGAATAAGTAAATCCAACGTTAGTTCCTTTATCAATTAATCCGCTGGTCGGAACCAGATGAAGTAGCGTAATTTCGGGTAATGAGCCATCTGATTGGCGTGGATTAAGCATTTGCATATAATCCAAACTTACAAAATCGGCTGAAGAACATGAAAATCCGGAATTCCACGAATTATAGGTCTGAGTAACCGATTTACAACTAAAACTATTAGATCCTTTGCTACTGAGCGAAGCGCAGTTCTTAATTATCAATGTACCGTAAGAACTATTAGAATAACCATAATTATTACCATTGTTGTAGCTGGTGCAATTTGAAACTGTCATTATTCCGTTATTGTTGTTTTGGTCGAAACCTTTTACCAGATTTCCAACTGAAATGCAATTATGAGCAGTAGCATTGTGAGCGGTATAGTTTCCTCCCATTTTAAAACCGTTTCCATTGCCATAGTTTTTCATTACAAAATTAGAGCTTTTGAACTGATAAAACCAACTTGCACTGTCTGTCTTAAAACGAATATTCTGTCTCATGTCAAACGAAGCAGGAGCCATCGCGTAGCACCAACAGCTATCGTAAACGGTATTCCCAATTTTTTCATAACTATCCCAACCATCATCTCCGTTCCTCCATGAACGACATCCTTTATAGGTGTTGGTTCCGGTATTAGTATATTGCTTATCAGCGAAACCATCGGCATTTCCCCCAAAATCAGGTGCGCTGATTCCACCGGATTCATAATCAAAGTTTTCGTATGAATCGCAATTCAAAATTAAATTATCACTTCCTGTTTTCATCTGTAAACCTGAATCGCAATTCCACCTGAAAGTACAATTTTCAATTTTATCATTGCTTCCTGTTACTTGTAATCCATTGTCACCGGCTCCCTGAATGATTATTCCTTTGAAATGAACATAACTGCCTGATATTTTAACTCCCTGATTGCTGCTATTATAGGCCTGAGTACGAAAATCCAGAATTGGAGTTTCTCCGGCGTAATTTACAACATGAACAAATTTAACCGCTGTTCCTGATTTTGAAATTTGTTGCAGACTGCTTAAATTATATTGACCACCACGTACAATTACAGAATCGCCTGCAGTAAGTGCTTTGGCGATAGCAGCCGTAAAAGTTAAGGGAGCAGTTAATGTTCCGGCAGCAGAAGAGGTGCCTAAAGGTGAAGCATAATAATTTGTAGCCGATGTGTTTAAACTGAATATTGAGCAGTTCAGAATGGCTACCAGAATAAGGAGGAGTGTTTTTTTCATGATTTTCATTTACATATTTTGGAATGTACAAATGTAATTCAGAAACGACTGCTCCATGTGGATTTATTTGCCTAATTTGTGGATAATATAAGTTATAGCTGATGTCTAAATTGAATTTGTGTTGACGTGAATAAAAGATATGCTGTAATTTTATCATAAAACAATTATTTAAACGAGAAAATCGTTTTATATACTCAATTATTTGACTTTTTTAATCCATAAATTGACATACTATCAATAATTTACAAAAAATTGCCATCTCTACATTGCAATTTTGGAATATTGCAGTATCTTTGCAACGTTTTTCAGCCTGCAGACGTTTATCTCTCGCCGATAACTATAACATTATTTCTCAAAAAATGGAATTATTAGAAAAAATTATGGCGAAAGCCAAGGCCAATCCGCAACGTATCGTGTTGCCGGAAGGCACTGAAATCCGAACTCTTAAAGCGGCGGATATTATTTTGAAAGAAAAAGCTGCAAAATTGATTCTGATTGGAAATACAGATGAAATAAACCGGTTGGCACAAGAAAACGACCTCAGATACATTTCCGAAGCAACTATTTTAGATCCGGAAACCAATTCAAAAATGGATGATTACGCCAATTTGCTTTACGAAATACGTAAAAGCAAAGGCATGACTTTGGAAGAAGCAGCTATACAAGCAAAAGATCCTTTGTATCTTGGTTGTTTGATGATTAAAAACGGTGATGCAGATGGAGAATTGGCCGGAGCACAAAATACCACAGGAAACGTACTTCGTCCCGCTTTCCAAATTGTAAAAACAGTTCCCGGAATCAGTGTGGTTTCAGGAGCACTTTTAATGTTTACTTCAACGACTCAATATGGAGAAAATGGACTGTTGGTGTTTGCAGACTGTGCCGTAAATCCGAATCCAACGGCTTCAGAACTTGCTGAAATAGCCGTAACCACAGCCAATACAGCCCGAGTTATTGCAGGTTTTGAACCACGTGTGGCGATGTTGAGTTTCTCTTCGAAAGGCAGTGCGAAGCACGAACTGGTGGACAAAGTGGTTGAAGCTACACGAATTGCGAAAGAAATGGCTCCAGATTTAATGATTGACGGAGAATTGCAGGCTGATGCAGCTTTGGTACCTTCAATCGGACAAAGTAAAGCACCGGGAAGCAAAATTGCCGGACATGCCAACGTGTTGGTTTTTCCCGATTTACAATCCGGAAATATTGGTTACAAAATGGTGGAACGTTTCTCGGGAGCACAGGCAGTCGGACCCATTTTGCAGGGAATGGCAGCACCTATCAACGATCTTTCGCGTGGATGTTCGGTAGATGATATTGTACGGATGATTACCATTACTGCGAATCAAGCAATGAAAAATTAATTCACAATTAAGAATGCATAATTCATAATCATTGAAGAAAGCATTTTGAAATAGGAATTATAAATTATAAATTATGCATTGAAATATTATGGCAGAAGAAATTATTGAAGCAATTGAGCGCTATGGCCTAAGCAAACGTAACCGAAAGCGAACGTTGTTTTCACGCATTGGCGTGGTGGGTTGTGGAAAAGAAGGGAGCGTAATTGCTACCACAGCCGCATTGAACGGCATGGAAGTGGTTTTTCTGGAACCCAATGAAGAGAGCATTAGAAATGCCTACAGCCGAATTGAAGAAAAGTTAGATAAGAAAATTTCTAACTGGGGACTGACTGAAAACGAGAAAAAAGCCATTCTAAGTCGCATTACAGGAACTTCGGTTTATGAAGACTTCAGTGGTTGTGATTTTGTGATTGAAGCAATCCGTTATCACGATCAAACCGGCGAAAGACGGATTGTTCAGCGCAAGGAAGTTTTTAAAGAGCTTGAACGCGTACTGTCAACCACCGCTATTATTGCATCCAATGTGACCACGGTTATTGTGACTGATCTGGCATCGGAACTTGAACATACCGAACGTTGTATCGGATTACATTTTCTGTCGAATGTACCCGATTCACAAATTATTGAAATTGTTCCCGGACTGAATACTTCCACCGAGACTTTTGATAAAGTTTGCCAGTTTGCACGATTGATTAACCATCAATATATTCCGGTACTGGAATCATCAGGATTGGTAAGTATACGGTTATTTCTAATTCAGTTGAACGAAGCCTGCGGTATTTTACTGGAAGGAATTTCGAGTGTGGAAGATATCGACCGGGTATTGACAGTTGGTTTCGGACACCGCCAGGGTGTTTTCCGCACAGCCGACCAAATGGGCATTGAGAAAATAGTCAGGTTGCTCGAAAATCTTTGGGATGAATATGGCTCTTTGAAATACAAACCATCACCTATTTTATTACGTCTTTTCCGTGCAAAACATTTCGGAGTAAGTACCAACAGAGGTTTTTATACTTACGACGATTTTGGAAATATAATCAAATAAAGGAGGAACAGAAACATGAATATATTAGTATTGAACTGCGGAAGTTCGTCCGTAAAATATAAGTTGCTTGATATGGAGAGCAACGAAGAACTGGGAACCGGTGGTGTTGAAAAAATCGGTATGAAAGGTTCTTTCCTGAAACACATTCGTCGCGACGGACAGAAAGTGATACTGAAAGGGGAAATTCTGGAGCATCAACTTGCCATTGAATATATTTTGGGAGTGCTGACCAGTGATAAACACGGTGCTATCAAATCGTTGGATGAAATTAATGCGGTGGGACACCGCGTGGTTCATGGTGGCGAAAAATTCAACACCAGCGTATTGATTACCGACGAAGTAATTCAGAAAATTGTGGAATGTATTGATATTGCACCGCTACACAATCCCCCGAATCTGGCCGGGATTTATGCAATCAACGAATTGCTGCCATCAGTTCCGCAAGTAGCTGTTTTTGATACGGCTTTTCACCAAACCATGCCTGACTACGCTTATATGTACGGGATTCCGTATTCGTTGTATACCAAATACGGCATTCGTCGCTACGGTTTTCACGGAACAAGCCACCGGTATGTTTCAAAACGGGCTTGTGAGTTTTTGGGATTAGATTTCGAAAATACTAAGATGATTACCGCTCACATTGGTAACGGAGCATCGGTTTGCGCCATTGAGAATGGAAAATCGGTGGATACGTCCATGGGATTCACGCCGGTGGAAGGATTGATGATGGGAACCCGTTCGGGCGATATTGACCTGGGTGTTGTTACTTTTCTTATGGAAAAAGAAATGATCGGTGCGGGTTACGTTTCCACGTTGTTCAACAAACACAGTGGTGTGCTGGGAGTTTCGGGGATTTCGTCGGATATGCGCGATATTGAGAATGCTATTGCCGAAGGAAACGAGCGTGCGAAGCTCGCGTTGGATATGTACGAATACCGCATCAAGAAATATATCGGGTCTTATACGGCTGCTTTGGGTGGTATTGATGTGTTGGTTTTTACCGGTGGAGTGGGCGAAAACCAAACCGGAACCCGTCAGAAAGTGTGCGAAAGCCTTGCTTTTATGGGATTGAAAATTGACGTAGAACTTAATAAAGCATCGCGCGGAAAAGAGGTATTACTCAGCACTCCCGATTCGAAAGTGAAAGTGGTGGTGATTCCAACTGACGAGGAATTTATGATTGCTTCGGATACGCTGGCCATTGTACAACAAAATTAAGACAAAACAAGTAACAAAAAAACGCCCGGCATTCATTGTGTTGGGCGTTTGTTTTAATAGGTTGGAGGTAATATGGATTATTTCTGCTAATTTTACCGTAAATTTCAACCGCAGAGAACGCAAAGAATTCGCTGAGTGTTTTTGAGATAGAGTGTTATTGTTGTTTTAATAAAACTTTACGCTAAACTCTGCGTACTTTGCGGTAAGTATATCTAAGTATGGAAATAGGTATTTTAATCTTGGGAATCGTGGCAGGCGTCATGTCCGGCTTGTTTGGAATTGGCGGTGGTATCGTGATGGTTCCTTCGCTGATTGCTATTTTTGGCATGGATATACTGAACGCTAATGCCACCTCGCTGGGGGCGATGTTGCTGCCCGTGGGTATTTTCGGGGTGATGGCATACCACAAAGCGGGTTTTATCAACGTGCGCAACGCGTTGTGGATTTCGCTGGGGCTGTTTGCCGGTTCGTTCTTTGGCGGTGAGATAGCCGTTTCGCTGGACGAAAAGATTCTTTCGAAGTTTTACGCTGGTATTTTGCTTTACGTGGCGCTGGGGTATCTGGATATCCCGAAACTGCTCCGTCGCAAGAAATCTACGGACGACGCAAACTCCGTCCCTATCCCTGTTATCGAGTATCCTTTCTGGCAATTTATCTTGCTGGGCATAGGTGCAGGGGTATTTGCCGGATTGTTTGGCAAAGGCGGTGGTATCGTGATTGTGCCGTTGCTGATAAAATTCTTCAAATACGACGCCAAGGCGGCTTCGGCCACTTCGCTGGCGGCACTGCAACTGCCGGTGGGCTTGCCAAGCGTGATTGTGTATGCACATGCGGGATACCTCAACTGGATTTATGCCGGATTGATGGCTTTGGGCATTGTGGCGGGCGTGTTTTTCGGAACTAAAATGGCCATTAAGTTATCGGGAGCCGTGTTTAAAAAGGCGTATGCCGTGTTCCTAGTGGGTGTGGCGGTGTATATGGTGGTGAAATATATTTAGCACCAATCGGGGTGTGCATTATTTATTATGCGCCGAGGTGAGAAAAGGAATTATTGATTTAAAGAAGAAATTGTGATATTAAAAATGGAAACAATAGTATTTGAAGGTTGGAAAGTTGGTATGCGCAAAATACCATTTATAAAACTTCTAAATTTAAAAGTGGGGCTTTCTTTAAAAGAGTCAAAAAGAATCAAAGATTCAGTTGTTGAAGGTGAAACCAATAAAATTCAAGTTGATTCATTAGATTTTGCTCTTGAAATAATTAATGAAGCTTCAGAACTTGGTGTTAAATGCCGTTTACAAGAAGAATAAGAATCTTCATTCTAAGTTTTGCAGAGTTAGAGACTTGCAAGCAAACAACAAAACGAGGACATTCCCACCGAATATCCTCGTTTGCTTTTATTATCTTTATTTTGATGAAAGTGCAAAGAATGTTGATGGGCAGACAAGATATATAATGTTATATTAAACAGCGGTTTTAAACAAACATTAGACTTGATTGTTTTAACTGATAAGAAATACTAAGATTAACCATTTAATTGATAAGTTAAGAATAGTGTTTATCTGATTTGCTTTATTGGTTGTTTTGATTGTTTGTTTTGCTTGTAGACTATGCACATAATGATATAAAACAATGAATTGTATATTCATAAAAATATATCGTTATGAAAAAAATATACTTTTATTTTGTTCTGCTAAACGCTGCTCTCCTTTTTGTCAGTTCCTGTAAGAACCAGGACCCCGTTTCAGGGATTACGCTCGATAAGACTTCCGGTTATATTGGATTGGATGAAACGTTGTTACTTAATGCCACCGTATCGTCGGCAACAGGTAAGGAAGTTATCTCGTGGTTGTCGTCGGATAACAGCGTGGCAACAGTGACTAACGGACTTGTAACGCCTGTTACGGCAGGGCAAGTGAATATTGCGGTTTCCGATGGTTCAAACTCGGCAGCTTGTAAGGTTACCGTTACCCAGGGGAAGAGTTTCAGAGCGTGCCTCACCGGCTCTAATTATTTTATAATAAGTATGGATAATCTTACCGCAGCCACGTTGGGCGATCGGGTTGTTGCTGACTACAGAACGGATAATAATAGGGAATCATTCGCGATCTGGGATACCACCTATTCTGTAATTCCATGCACGGGTACAAATTTTTTCGGAGAAAATCAAAGCTGGAGAAATTTAGTGGTGAATAGTGTGGGCTGGTCGGGGGCTCATTTTTATTGTCAGAATGTGAGTCTGTTGGAAAAGTTTGCTCCTATTGAAGTGAATTCGGCACGTTATTACCTTCATATAGGTATTCAGAGCAGCGATAGTACGGTATTTTTGTTTGGATTGTTCGACGAACCGGGAATGCAGTTTGCGGTAGGTTCGCATGCTTTTAACGACAACGGAAATATGGTGCAGGCGTTAACTGATTTTCCACGCGATGGTAAGTGGCACGAAATTGAAGTTCCATTGTATGAATTGAAAACCGAACAGTTCCAGTACAACTCGTCGATGGGAGCTAAGAATGTGCTGTGGTTTTTAAGTGGCGATGTTCCGGGAACCAAAGTCAATGTTGATGCCTTGTTTATTTACAAAAAGCCATAGAAAAGTACTTCTTTCAGCCCCCAATTATAATCAATAAACGAGGAAATTCCCACCGGAATATCCTCGTTTACATTAGAACCTATCGCCATTACACCGGTTGTGGAGGTGGTGGTGGCAATACTTGTTTATGGCGGGCGGTGAATTGCTGGCTCATGGTGGCTTTCAGGGCTTCTATGGCACCATTCAGTCCGTTGATAAAGCTGGCATAATTTGCTTCGCCGTTGAGCGTTGCCGCTGCATTTACGCGGGCGGTGATGATATGGTAAATCCGGTCGGTCACATCGCGCGCATCATGCATATTGCCACTCGGACGACCTTTTACTTCCTTGGTACGCGAATCTGTCAGAGCGCTGTACTCGTCGTTTTCTTCTTTCACTTTTTCTGCCCAGGCCTTAGCTCCAATTTGGGTTACTTTTGGCAGGTTTTCGGCACTAAGCAACTCGTCGGTAAGGTTGCGGAACGATACTGTTTTTTCAGCATTTGTTTTCCGGTTTATGTTACCGTATTTATCCATCACCTTCTTCACACTGACGGCTATTGATTCGATGGTCGGATCGAATTGGCACAATCCCATTTCCACAGCATGTTCCAAGCCAGTAAAGTGTTTTGCCCGTAAAACAAAAAGCTTGTCCATACTATCTGTAATTTCACTACCGGAGGCTACCTTTTCGGCAACTACTTCCGCAGCCAATGCATCCGAAAACTGAGGCTCTTCTACCACGAGTATCAGTTTTACGGCAGGTTCTTCACTAATTAATTTCTTCACACCAGTCATTAACGATAAATGTTGCTCGTCCCGTAATTCGGGAAGCGGAGCTGCAATAATTTTCATCATAATAGTAATTTTTCATTTAAGTTTATAATAGAGAGTAATTAAATCCCTGTTTCCGGTTTTTCGCTCTGTAGGCTACAGAACGACAATACACCTCTTGGGTTTTAACTCTGTAGGCTACAGAACGGCAATACATCTCCTGGTTTTTAACTCTGTAGGCTACAGAACCACAATACACCTTCTGGTTTTTCATTCTGTAGGCTACAGAATGGCAACACACCTTCCGGGTTCTCATTCTGTAAGCTGCAACGCCCAAAACCACCTCACCGTTTCACCCTAAAATCTCTTAAAACCCGCACCAATAAAGCGGTTTCATTATTTTTTTGAATTTTTAGACAGTTGCTGCTCAGGTTGTTCACACAAAATTAAGAATTTTGTTTTAAATAAAAAATACATTTTGTAAAAAAGTTATCAACAATTTTTTAAATTCTTATTTCGGGATATTCCAAACCCTCTTTTAAACAGGAAGTTCTTAATTTTAAATTAATTTTGTATATTTGCGGAGGAAAAGGTTAGGGTAAGTTGAGGCTTAAGAGAAAGACCGGATAAGCATTCCCAAATAATAAATATACTCAAATGAATAGATACACTTTTATTATTTTGATAGCATTCAGTTGCCTTGTGGGCTGTAAGAAGAGAGAATATGTTCATGATGACAGCTTTAGTGTTTATAAAAATTACCTCACTTCTGATACAATTCCGTGCGATATTAGCAACCTATCAAATCCTCTTGACAGTTCGTTTGTTTGCCAAGATAATGTATTGCATTTGAATTCATTTTATTTTATTCAGAAAAAGAACATTGAGATTTATAAAGTATCTGATATACTTTATCGGTTTTTATACAAAGAATATTTGAAGTGTAGTGCAGAGTGGTATATGAATAGATTTGGAATTGATGGTTACAGGGAAAGTGATGGATACAGGCTGCCTAAAAATGGAGGTTATTATTTTTGCGGGCGATTATCATTGCATAAATCCGTACAAAGTTTGATTTTCCTGAAAGTATTTAATATTGACCATCTCAATAACAGTGAATTGATTTTATTAAATATAAAGGATAAAAAGATCCGTTCAATCATAGAGTTATCGCAATTGGAACGTGAAGAGAAAGAAGATGATTTATCTTTAAAGACCTATCTAATAAATAATGTTGGTTTTATTAGTGTTTCAAGTCCATTTAGGAATGACATAACAGAGTATGAATGGCGTCTGGTTAAAAAAGATAATAAAATTGATTTTGAAAGGAGTAATGGAAATAAGAAACTTGAACCATTTAGGTATTCTAATTTTGAAATAGACGATAATGGTTACGCATTATTTAGACCAACAAGTATCAAGACAAATAATATTGAACTTATAAATAAGGAGGGTAAGATTAAACCTTTTTATGAAATGTAAGTTTTGAACGGATAAGTTTTTGCTTTAAGCAGATTATATAAGAAAGGACGGACTAAATAAACTAACGAAAATCATTATGAAAAAACATCTTTTATTATTCATTTTATTATCATGCATTTGCAATTTATCAAATGCAAGGAATTGGGATATGCTCAAATCGGGTAAACGCTGGAATATATTGCAAGTTGTGGAATCCAGAGTGGATGGGTACAATGACTCCGCGACCTATTATGTCAAGTTCGACCAGGACACGATCATCAATACACTTACATATCGTCATGTATTCAGGGCAAAAAATATTGAGTTTACCGAAAAAACATTGAATGGCTATGTAAGGGAAGACTCAACGGTAGGATTGTATTTCCGTAATTTGAAAGGAGAAGAAGGCTTACTCTACAAGTATAACTTACATCTCGGTGATAGCGTGATTATTCAAAATAAATCGATATCATGGTTGGATTCTATCCGGTATGTAGTTGCAGGAATGGATTCCATACTGATTGATGGCCAATATAAAAAAAGGTATATCATGGCAGAAAAATATAATGAATATTGGCCTGAAACGTGGGTTGAAGGTGTTGGAAGTTCAATAGGGATATTATGCTGCGGAGTCAATACTGTTGGCGGATGGACACGTTTTCTTTGCTGTTATGATAATAATGCGCTGATGTATAAAAACCCGGAGTTTCAGGATTGTTATTATTATTCAATACACACGGCATTACATTCGGTCAAAGATTCGGAATCGGGAATTAATGTCCGTTCAGGAGCCGACCCGAATGAGGTGTTTATAAAAAGTCACTTTGACAATTCTATACGGATTTTTAATTGTTATGGAACGCTTGTTGAAACTGTCTCCGTTTTGACAAATCAGGAGTACCGGCTAAATGTATCAAAATATCCAAAAGGTATCTATATCATCTCGCCATCGACAAACTTATCAGGTGCAACGAAATTCGTTCGGTTTTAACTGACAGTAAAATAAATAAGAGATAAAATATACAGAATTATTTATTAAACCCATCCTTCGTTGGCAGCATATCCCAACAATGATTCGGGACTTTTTACTTTAAAGAGATTATATAGTCGGGGACTGAATTAAAAAAAGTGTATGCCATCTTTTATTGAGCGTGGCAATTTTATTTATTTGATTCGGAAACTAATCATCGTTTAGTGAATATCTGGCAGGATAAGGTTTGTTTCCCATGGTTGCGAACCAAAGAATATGATTGAACAGTTCATCGTTGCCGGAGTCGATGCCATCGAACTGCGGATCGAGGCTTTGGCGGGCATAATACAGCGATTTGCCGGTTAATTCAGTTAACTCAGGGTTCATTTCATCCAGTGGAATTTGATTTTTCACAACAGAATAGGGTGTAAAATCAGGGGTATTATTGAAGCAATCGAACATAGGTAAAGCTATGGCATCCTGAATATTCATTGGAGGTAATCCAAGTATCTGCTCAATGGTTCGAACCATTGAAGGCTGATTGTAAGCAGTGTGAACAGCACCTGTAAATCTGGAATAGGGACTGATAACGATGGCTGAGGTGCGGTAGGCGGATACATGATCCCAACCATCCTGTGAATCATCTTCCACCACAAAAATTACGGTGTTTTCCCAAAACTTACTGTGCGAAACAGCATCAACGATTTGCCCCAGGGCCAAATCATTGTCGGCAACCATAGCGCGAGGCGTAGGATAACCGGGACTCGTCCCGGAAGTATGATCTGACGGCAGTGCCATTATCATTAGTTGCGGTAATGAGTCGCCAGCTTTCGCGTCGTATTGATTTAATTCATCAATAAAACTTTTGGCACGCAGGATATCGGGAATTTTATGTCCATCGTAACCGGGATAGGTTTTCGATAACACATCTTTTACCGTGTTCAGTGTAGTTTCGTTTTTAAACCGAAAAGATTTTCCGTTTATAAATCCGGAATAAATATCGTTCCAGGTTAATTTATTATCGAAAACAGGTTTTGCGGCTTCACCATATATCCGGCAGCTTACGCCTTTATTACGGGCATTATCCCAAATAAAGCCGGATGGCGGGTACGCCAGCGCATCATTCAACACATGAGGATAACTCCTAAACCAGGCACGCACATTTTTTTCGATGTAATCGGTTACAATGGATGCATCGACCCAACTGTGTCCTTCGGCCGAACATTTTCCGGATACAAAAAAATTATCCATCAACTGAAACTTATCCACTAACCGATGTGTATTGGGTGTCACTTTTTCGCCGAAAACACACAGAGAGCCATCTCCGTTTCCTTTGCGGACATCGCCCAAAACCTGATCGTATGTCCGGTTTTCTTTTATAATGTACAATACGTGTTTAAATACTGACGGTTCACCGATTCTTTCGGGAAGTGGGCGGGGTGTTATGCCCGACCTGGCGGGAAGCTTAACCGATTCCAACCGCTGCAACTGGTTGCAGGCAATCACCGTTTTGGTGTATTCAGCCAGTTGTTTTTTGTTTGGAAAAGGAATTACCGAAACAGAAGCCAATTCGTGGTGTGAATTATATACCGGTGAATGATTCGGAACAAAACCGAAGGGCGTGTTTGATCCGTACGATTCGAGATTGGTGACGTAAAGCGTATTGTTGAGAATACTGATTGATGAAGGAAAGGCCGCTGTGGGAATAAATCCACTAATATTGCTTTGTGCTGCAATTCCTGTAACCGATGCATTTTTCCCGAGTTGTATAACTGAAACAGCATTGTCCATGCCATTGGCAACAAAGAGAGTTTTACCGGAAGGAGTAATGGATAATGCATTGGGGATAGTACCAAAATAAGACCGGCTACTTTCCTGTAAATGTAACGAAATGGATTCAGAGACAGCATCGGTACGGGTGTTGATTGCACTCACCATGTCACTGTTTGAATTGGTCACATAAACGAAATTCATATCGGGAGATGTAATTATTTTATTGGGATGCAGCCCGACCACAATTTCTTTTAAAAGCTTTCCGGTTTCAGGATCAAACACACTTACACTCCCTTCGCCGGTTGCAGCTGTTGCGGGATTTATCCGGGCCAGGTTCCAGGGAGCTTGGGCAACATTTTTTTCTGTTTTATCCGGTACACGACCGGCCCAATTGGTAATGTACAGTTTGCTGTGTGCAAAAGCAATCCCATAAGGCGCAACACCTGTGCTTTGTGTCCATATATTTTCGCCTGAGACTAAATCTTTTTTGACAAGCTGATTATTGCCGTTAAGTACGACATACAGATAATTGTGATTGTGCTCTCGTGTGATCAGTATTTCATTTGGCAAGGCAAGTTTAGCCGGTGGTACTGGTTCAAAACTAAATAATTTAGAAACAGAAGCTTTTTTTCCATCCCATTTCAATTGTACAACGTATGAATTCGTTTTATTGCCGGATACACTAAAAAAAACATAATCATTTTTATCTTTCGTATACCAACAAATTCCCGAATAAGTACTCATTGCCGTTTTGAGTTTGGGAATATCTTTTAATCTCAATACATGAGTCACTACATTTTTTTCAGTATTAATAAAAACCACGCTGTAACGTTCTTCAACTGCCAACCATTTTTTATCAGGTGACAAAGCACAGTCCAGAGCATGATTTTCTTTGGTTGAATCACCCATGACAATCAATTTCCCGGCCGGGTGGATTATACGGTCATAACTCAGTTTCTGTAAAGGAGGTCGGTTTGTGACAGATTGTCCATAACAATTCAGTAAGTTTGCTGAAACTACTAGCAGTAGAATAAATAGAATATGCTTCATAATTTGTGTTTTTTTCAGCTATCTCAACCTCTCCAACCTTGCCGCGTCGAGCCTGAGCAGGATAAATAGTAAAATGGTAAAACCCCAGAGCGAGGAGCCTCCGTAGCTGAAAAAGGGCAGCGGAATGCCGATAACGGGCATTATGCCAAGTACCATACCGATATTGATGGTGAGGTGGAAGAAGAAAATGCTGGCTACACAATAGGCGTAAACGCGGGTGAATGCTTCGCGCTGTCGCTCGGCAATGCGCAGCAGCCGCATAAGCAGCAGCCAGTATACAAACAACACGAGCGTGGAACCCCAGAAACCATGTTCTTCGCCCACGGTGCAGAAAATAAAGTCGGTGTCCTGTTCGGGCACATATTTGAGTTTGGTTTGCGTGCCGTTGAGAAATCCTTTTCCCCAGAAACCTCCCGAGCCAATGGCAATCTTGGATTGATTCACGTTGTAGCCTGCACCCAACGGGGCATCGTCCATGTTGAGCAATACTTTGATGCGCACCTGCTGGTGTGGTTCGAGTACGTTTTCGAACAAGTAATCGCACGAGAAACAGAATAGCACCGAACCGATAGATAATGCTATGACGAACCAGTATTTTTTGAACCGGTTTATCATTTCGATAACCAACCAGTAGATACACGAAGCCACCACCGTGAAAATGGCCACGTAATTGTAGTTTATCCGGAACCAGATATTCAGAATATACGACGTGATTGCCACAACGAGCGTTCCGATAAGCAGAATAATGGCTTCCTTTTGGTTTCGGGCAATAAAAATGGCATAGATGACCTGAATGGCGAGTATGATAATCATGGCCGCCACCATGCCGAGTGTTCCTCGGTCCACCTGAATAGGAACGATACTAAAGCGGATGATGATTACAAACAGCGTAATGGCAAACGTACCAATAAGCAATACGATTCCGTTCATTCCCTCGCGGTAGAGCATAAACAAAAAGGCCAGAAACACCAACGCGGAACCGGTTTCCTGCTGCAGAATAATAAGACCCAACGGCAGCATGATAAACATACCCAACGGGATAAGATCTTTCCAGTTTTTAAGCTTGTAGTTGTATGAACTCATGAACTTGGATAGTGCCAGTGCGGTGGCCACTTTGGCTAACTCGGCCGGCTGAAAGCTAATAGGACCCAGCACAAGCCACGACCGTGAACCTTTGATATCGGGTGCCACAAAAATGGTGATGATAAGCAGCAATATGGCGGCTACATAAATGAAGTAGGCAAAAATATTGTACAGTTTCGAATCGACCAACAGCAAAACACCTCCAATAGCGAATCCGGTGAGAATCCAGATAAATTGCTTACCGGCACGCTGGCTAAAATCTAAAATACTCGATTGGTCGAAGTTATAGCTTGCTCCGTAGATGCTAATCCAACCCATAAGAACCAGGACAACATACAGTGATACGGTTGTCCAGTCGAGCGCATATTTTATACTAACGTTCTTTGACATTGCTATTGGTTACCACAGCGGCAGTTCGTTCTAATAATTCAGTTCGTTTTACTTTCCCGTACAGATATTGTTCCACCAGCAAGCTGAAAATAGGTGCAGCAAATTCCGATCCGAATCCGGCATTTTCAACCACCACGGCGATGGCAATTTTAGGATGAACCCGCGGGGCAAAACCTACAAAAATGGAGTGAGGTTTCCCATGACTGTTATCGGCAGTTCCTGTTTTTCCACACATATCCAGGCTGTCAATTTTCGAGGCCCTGGCCGTTCCGCTTTCAAATACGCGGGACATTCCTTCGAATACAATGGGGAAATATTGTTTGTCAACCTTCACACGATGTATTTTCTTCAACATCGAATCGGATTTATTCACATGCGGAGTAACATAAAAGCCTTCGTTGGCAATGGCTGCCATCACGTTGGCCAACTGGAGCGGAGTAGCCAGCACTTCACCCTGCCCGATAGACACGGAACGAATGGTTATGGCTCTCCAGCCATTGTCGGCACGATATACTTTGTTGTAAAATTCTTCACTCGGAATGTTCCCGCGCGATTGTTCGTAGATATCGCTTTCAGTAAATTTACTTCCA
>Ga0302207_1000067_pt1 | contig 41538 bp, 42 predicted proteins | sample II_Fen_E2_2_FD_198792 | JGI IMG/M metagenome (GOLD analysis project Ga0302207, IMG submission 198792) | Peat permafrost microbial communities from Stordalen Mire near Abisko, Sweden - II_Fen_E2_2 | ecosystem: Environmental > Terrestrial > Soil > Wetlands > Permafrost | place: Sweden: Abisko...
ACTTGAACTCATTATCTCCAACCCAAGAAACGCTCACAACTCCATTGATGTTTGGAATGGCGGTTGAAGTCTCGAAATTGACATTGGTCAACGTTGTTCCAATGGCGTAGCCGGGATTAGTTCCATCCACCAAGGTCACAAGAGCCACACCAGTTGAATCAATACTGATGGACTTGATAGCCGCCAATGGCAATGGGGATGTTCCCGCTGACGCGGTGATAGCTGCGGTATCAGGATAAGGTGCCGAGAATGTGTATGGAACCGTGATAAGGTCATAGTAGACATCGTTGACATCTACACGCTTGACAGGGTATGACCCATTGATGTCAGCATTGTCTGTTGGGAACTCTGTAACAGTAATGGTATCACCTACGGCAATGATCTTTGGTGTGTCTACTAGGGTAAGCTTTACCTCATTGGATGTGACTACCGCCGCAGAAACCTTACCCAAGGTAACCTCATGGTTGACATCCTCGAATGAGTAATCCTCTGTTGCTCCGGTGAGAGCCTGTAGCTCCATGAAGTATCCGTGATTCTTCACTGGGTCAACAAGAATACCGAGGCCACCACCGCCACCAGAAATTGTCAAGTCAGCGTTTGGTGTAGTCATGTAAGGCTTGGTGAGAATTTCAGAACCAATTGGCTCCTGTGATCCCGTGCTCAGGATTTCACCAATGATACGCATACGTGTACCGAAACTTGTGGGCACGGCGTCTAGCTTCTTGTGTACATAACTAACATGGTCACGTCCCTGATTTGCACCAGAGAGAATCATTGCAGAAGATTGTAGCTTATCAACATCATTTGCCGTAGTCACACGGGAAAGAGGGTTGTTGATTTCGCTGGACACGCTGCTGAAAGTGGAAGCTGTGGATTGTGCTGTGACACCATTGGACACGTAGCCTGCTCCATTGTCAGTTGACAAGGACTGTGGATAATTCACCACTGATGATAGTGTGAAGAGGTAGTTGCTGTTCTGGTACATTCCGTTGAGGCTGCTTACCCAATCCTCAGTGAGACCTTCGTGGTGGTCAACAATTTCAGTGTTGAACTTTCCACGACCATGTTCGGAAACGGTACCTTCTACAAGTGAAGTGTTTCCATAATCATCCGTGTCTGTGTATGGTTGTGCGTAGATGCGCAACATTCCTGTTGGGTAAATCTTGCCATTGAATGGCAATCCAAGGAAGTAGTTCTGGTACTCATCGGCAGACTGAATCCACACATCGCCTGTTCCGGTAACGCTGAACTGCACTGCATCATAGTGAATGATTTCACCATTGGCCCAAAGATATCCATTGTATGAAGAGAAGTAGTTTGCGGACTCTCCCACGCTGATAAGGTTGTCCGTGACAACTCCACCAACAACCTGTGGGACTGTTGTTGTCAGTGGTGCGCTCAATGGGAATGCACTGAGGGTGAACTCGGACTGCTTCTCTACCGCATCGTTCTGGGACTTTACGTTATCCTGACCGGTTGCCTCCCATACCATGACGGGGGAGTAAATCCATTCCTTGTCCTTGTCACCATAAAGGCTCTGGGACAGTCTGCTTGTGCGCTGAATGTAACGCTTGGTGAAGGTTACCTCTCCATTGTTATAGAGTTCCCTTTCGGAAGAAGACACGTCCTTGATGTTTGCAAGGGCACCGTCCTTATCTGTACCGCGCAAAACGAGGTCAGTGCTGCGAACATTTGCGTCAGGCAATACATATGCTGGGAATGCAATAACGAGAACATTGCGCTCATCAAAATACATTGCAGTTTGGGTTGCCTCTGACAATGCAGACATAACATCGGCAACAGACATGTCTGGCGAAACAAAGAAATAGGGAATGAATGGCTCATCCACATTTGGGATACGAAGGAATGAATACTTTTCATATCCGATGCTATCAAGCAATACCATGATTGCACGGCTGAGGGAAACATTCTCAAGGACTAGCTGTGGTGCAGTTGCACGCTCAAGGATGAAGAATTCATCACGAAGCTCAAAGCTTGTCGTCGTTGGCTCGTCAATGATCCTTGGTGCTTCTTCTGCATAAAGGGTCTTAATGGGAACATTGTACTTGTACCCGCCAACATTATAGATGGTCTCAGAGAAGTCGAACTTGATTTCCTGACCAAGGTACTTGGCGATAACGCTTCCCTTGCCAGTTGACTGGTCAAGCGCGAAGGATTCTGAGAGAGCGAAGTCATTGTTGCTGAGGTCTACGCTGCCCGTGCCCGCACGGAGGGCACCTACTGGAAGTGGGGACTGGCTTAGGTCACCCATTGTCTTTGTCACAGAGAAGCTGATGGCTCTTTCTGTGAGGTCGAATACTAGCCTAGGGCTAAGCTCGATCAGATCAAAGGTTGTGTTGGGTAGGTTCATCGTGTCAACAACGATACGCATTCCCTTGAACCAGTCGAACTCACGGAATGCGATGTAGCTACCGTTGGTGAAGCTGGGAGGATCGATGAGATTCTTGATGACGTGGCTTGAGTTTACGTCAGACCATCCGTAGGATACGTTGGAAATAAGGTTCCACTCTCCGTCCTTGAGAACGTAGAGGGTTCCCTTGTCGCTGCCCACGATAAATGCGTCACCATTATCGTGATCCGCAGGATTTGGCAAAAGAAACGCAGACTCAAGTTCTCCGATAAGTTCGAAGTTATCCGCATAGCTTGAGTCAAGCATGAGTCCATAGCCAAGCTCGACATATCCGTCCGCTGGGACGTTGCCGTTAAACGTGTACACAGTTTCCCACATCTCGTCCCTAAGAACCTGAACCTTGAAAGACTTGGGGGTCTTGCTATTTGACGCACCGTAGAATGGGTCAACAACAATGCTGGGGTCAAGGCGCTCTGTTCCCACATGAGTCTGCATCTTAATTACGATACGATTGGCGCTCAATGTTTCGTTGTAGACAACGAACGGAGCAGTGTCATCAATATTACCGTCCGAACGTGAAACTCCATGAGCAATTGGAAGACCGGCAAGATCAAGTCCCTTTGTCCTGTAGCTCGTCCAGTACTTGAATGGGTCTCTACGGGAGGATACATAATACCTTGGGCGTAGGGCGCTGAGCTTGTCATCGATGAACTGACCGTCCATGAACATAAGCTTGTTGATTCCAGAGCGAGGACGGTGGTGTGCAAACACGTCCTGAATTGGGTAGAGCTTGGGTAGCTGGGAATCTACCTTGTGGAGAACTCGCTCTCCAACATCTTCTGCGTCACCAGACTGCAATACGTTTGTCTCGTAGCTTACAGTGGAGTCGATTGTCTGCACATCAGATTCAGAGTAGAAAGAACTTGGCTGCACACCCTTCGCAGGGTCGCAAATGTAGTTTCCGATACGCTCAATACGACCAAGGTCATTCAGGTTGATTTCACCGATAACCTTTGGCAGTGACCTTACTGTATGAGCAGTTTCAAGGTGCTTCTGCAATGCTGGTGCTTTGAACAATTAAACTTCCTCCAACGCCAAATCAATGTCCCAGAAATCATAACGACCACGGTTGCCAAGCGTCATACCAAAGCTTGTGAAAGACATCAGCCTCTCTTCAACGTATCGTTGACCAAGCCTTGCGTTGACAATACCATCGTCATATGACAGATAAACATAGAAAGGCTCTGGATGTCCATTATACCAGTCGCGCAAAAGCCATGCCGGTGCTGCATTATCCGCAAGGAACATTGCTCCAATTGGTCTCTGCATACCGTTGGCATAATCCTGACCACCTTCTGCCAGACGTGATGGGAGGTTGTCCCACGATGTCTGCAAGGTGACCTTGTCTGCTGTCCAATACGACCTAGACGTTCCGTTGATCATTCGAGCCTTGGCTTCGATCCTATCAAATCCATACTGGATTGGCTTACGTCCATGGTCTGGGAGAATGATGGCTTGCATCACTCCCTCATTCAAATCTGTTGGTGCGACATACTCATCGGTGCCGCTGTCAAAAGTGAACTTGCGGTCTGAAAAAATTGCAGCTTGGGGGCGCTGAAAAGTCTTCCTTGCTGCGAGTGTGTATGTCATGACCTACTCCTAATCTGACCGCGCTGGGCTTCCTTAATAGTATACATTACCTTGCCAGCGATTTCATCTGCTGTTGCAGTTGAGCCGAATCCGCTTACAGTCAAGTTGTACTCATTGTAGGTGTCACCACTGGTGCTACCGTTTACGGCAGGAGCCATGACAGGAACTGCTGTTGTGATTTCTGGGGCTGACCAATCACGGTAGAAGCTTCCCATGTTTCCACTCAATGCTGCCTTGTTAAGAGCAAGCAGACGCTTTGTCTCATACTTGTTCTGGCTCAAAGCCTCACCAACAGTAACGCCTTCCCCAGAACGTAGCATGGCAGGAACATTGTCACCGTGAGTTACTCCACGGAATCCCGGTAGAATACCTCCTCTTGCAGCGGTGAAGGACTTGCCATTCAAGGTGTAGACCATCTCGCCCTTTACCTTCTTGGCTGTGATCTTAACCTGCTTGTGTTCTGGGTCAACGCTGATCTGGGTAATGATGTGCTTCTTTACGTCGTTGTCCAGTGCCTCGGAAATCTTGCGAGCGATAGTGGAGTAATCTCCCTTTACGTTCTTTCCGTTGATCTTGGAGGTTCCCTCAATGTCGTTCTTTGTTACTACCTTGGCATTTCCAAATGTCTCAGAGACGTACTGGGCTGCTTCACCGGGACTGTTGAAGACCTTGATTGCGCCATTCTTGTCCTTGGTGACCATACCCATTTCAATCTTCTTCTGGAACTTTGCCGCCTTGAGCTTAGCCTCAAGCTCCTTAAGGTCTGCTAGAGCCTTCTGTAGAGCCTTGCTGCTTGAACCAAGTGCCGTTCCAATTCCGCCTGCTGCGCCACCGGCTGCCTTTGACCTGTCGAACAATGTCTTCATTGCATTATTGATCTTGTTTGCATAGTCAAGCTGCTTGCGCTTCTGGTCAATGACTGCCTTCTCGCGGGCGATCTGCTGCTGGACATCTCCGAGGATGTCTGCAAGCAAGTCGCGCTGACGCTCAAGAGGCTTGATCTTCTCATCCTGAATCTTCTTGATCTTCTGCTCAATGTCGTAAATCTGGTTGTCAAGGTCACGCAACGCTGGTGCGTACTTGTCAATCTGATCCTGCCAGAACTGAACCCTTGTATCGCGCTCGAACGTAAGCTGACGAATGCGCTCAGAGTTGTTTGCAATGCTGTTTGCAATTCCCTGTAGCTCAAGCTTGTAGTTGTCTTCAATGAGAGTGCGCTGTTGTGTCAAAGCTGCTAGCTGGCGATTAAGAGCGTCAACGCCCCTATCCATAGCGTCCTTGCGCTTTGAAAGCAAATCGTTCTGTGCGTTAAGGGCATCTGACTGTGCCTGTAGCTCGTCGCGCTGTCCCGTCATACCTGCGGTCTGTAGTTGACTTGCACCGCCTGCTGCACTGGACTGGGACTCAAGCATTGCTGCTGCGGCTGCGCCAGCATCACCGGAAGACAACGCAGAAGCTAGACCAAGCTGGGACTGCTTCTGTGCGGCAAGAATGTCATTGAGTGTCTTGACATCTTCAAGAGCAGAAATCTGGTCGTCAATTGCCTGAACCTGCTTGTCGATAAGCTCAGCATTAAGAGAGTTCTTCTCCATCTGGTCATCGAGAAGCTTGCCCTGTACTTCTGCTGCATACTGGGCTACATCAATCTGGTTCTGTAGAGCAGAAGTCTGTAGGTCAATTCCCTGTAGTTGCTTGTCTCTTGTTGCTTCAAGGGTTGCCTGCTGTCCTTCGAGCAACGTGTTGGCACGCTCAAGTGGCTTTGTCTGGGCAGCGTATCCCTCATTGATCTTATCAATTTCCTGCTGCCATTCGGTGATCTGACGATTAATCTTATCCTGCTTGTCGTGTAGAACGTCAAGCCTGTCATTAAGAGGGTCAACCTGATTGCGGTTGATATCCTCAATCGTCTCATCGATCTGCTGCATTGCGTATTCAACGTCGGCAGAATTCTTGACAGTTACCTTGAGTCCGTTGATTTCAACAGTCTTGCCACCCCAACGCTGATCCATGGCGTGCTGAATCTTGGAATCCTCGGTGCGGTCAATCTTTACCTCTTGGATATCCAGACGTGCGTTAGCCTTGGCAATAGCGTCAGACTTCTTGTCATACTTGGACTTAGGTGCTGATCCTCCACCACCGCCGCCGCCTCCACCGGAGCCTGCCTTCTTCTTGGCTGGCTTCTTTGTAAGGCTTGTGATCTGATTCTTCTTGGCTGCAATCTGTGCCTCAATGGTTCCAATGTTTGCGGTGCCATTAACGACAGGATTATTCTGTGCTGCTGCTGCAAGAACATTCAGTGCTGCTGTAGCAACGCCAGCGTTACCCGCTGCGCTCAATAGTGCATTGTTGATGTCAGTTGGGTCAGCGCCAGACATTACGGCATTAAGGGTAGCTGCCGCAACCGCTGCGTCATTAAGAACTGGAAGGTTGTACTGTAGTTGAACTCCCATTCCCTGAACTGCATTTGTGTATGCATCAGCCTGTGCCGCAGCATCCGTTGGGAATGCCTGCTGAACACTATTCTTGATTGCTAGGAATCCCTCTTGGAACTGCTGCTGATCAATAAGTCCAGCACCGAGGAACTTGTTGAGGTCTTCTGCGGACTGCTGAACAATAGAGCCTGAGCCAGCCTTGGTTTGAGCTTCCTCAGACCTGATAGCCTCAATGTTCTTCTTGTACTTTGCGATACTCTCAAGGGTCTTCTGATCGTATCCACCCTTGATCTTGATGCCATTCTTCTTGGCTTCCTCAATAAGCTTTTCCTGATCGGCAACCTTCTTGGCTGCCGTTGCTGCTGCCTCAAATCCCGGTGCCATGTTCTTCTGGATCAATTGAGCGACAGACCTGATCTTGCCCTTTGGATCAAGGGCGGTGCCTAGATCGTCACCAATCTTCTTGAAGATGTTCTGACGGTTTACTTCGTTAGCCATCTGCTCAACAATGGACTTAGCTACATCACCGGGAGCACCGGAAGCAAGAAGTGAGGTAAATGTCTGGCGAAGAACCTGCTCTGCCTGTGCGGCAGTTCCTGACTTGACAACATCAAGCTTTGCACGGAACTTGTCTCCATTTTCTCCCTCAGCCTTTGCCTGATCCCTTACCCAAGACTGGGCAGTAACAGCGCGTGCCTGAGCACCCTTGTCAGTATCCTGAGTACGGGTGTTGATGGAAGAAACATTCTCGTTATATCCAAATGATGTTGCTGCACTTTGAAGAGTCTCTGTTGTTGTCTTGACGGCCTCACCGAATGCATGAAGCTTCTTCTCTTCTTCCTTGTAGTGGTTGTAGACCAACCATGCAATACCGCCCAAGGCCACAAGTGCTGCTACAGCAATACCGGCAGGGGAAGCAAGTGCTCCCAACGCTGTACCGGCCAGTGGCGCTGCACTTGCGATTGGTGCGAAGATTCCACCAAGCTTAGCTGCACCAGAAACTGCTGCCATTCCCTGTAGCATTCCAGTGAATGCCTGAACGCCCATGGATGCGAACATAAGCTTCTGAGAGAACTCTGCAAGCTGTCCCGGTAGGAACATTGATCCAGCCATGAACGCCATATCAAGTCCACCAAGAGCGCCCTGTAGCTTTCCTCCACCAATCTTCTTCCTAGCAAGAGGAGTACCAGAAGATGCTGACGTGAGTGCGGCGGCATTGATTTCAATTCCTGCTGCCTTGATTGCCCTAGCAACACTGTCACCAGCATTGACTGTTGACTTGGTTAGAGTCTTGGATGTAAGAGCGATGCTTGTTCCGAATTCACCAAGTCCAAGCTTGAGGTCAGCCTTGCCCTTGCGCAATGCATCGACCGCCAAGATTGCACCCTGCTGGACACTATCTCCAATGAGAGTGATTTCCTTGGCTGGGGAGTGAATGCCTAGAGCCTTCTCTGCACCGCCCAAAGAAATGTTTGCACCCTGTAGGGATGTGACGAGACCCTGAGAGAACTTGGTTGCCCAACGCTTGATGCGGGAAGACATATTGGCAGCTTCCTTGTCTGCTGCCGCGAATTCTGCACCTGACATTGCACGGAACTTTGTTCCCTCACGAACCGTACCCATTGTCTTTGAGAAATACCCTGTACTCTTTGCAATCCTTGCAGGACCATTGTTGTCCAAGCTGAACTGCGCTGCCGTCTGTGCTGCGCGAGCCTTCCATGCTGATGTTGCACTAGTTCCCAGAGGAGTCCTACCTTGGAAGTTCTGTTCCTTGGCAAACTTGAGGTCTGTTGTCGCAATAGCCCTGACGGCTGCGACTGCTCCCATTGTCTGGGGGTGCATATCCTGAGCAAGCAAAGCTAGCTCGTACTTGGCCTGCTCTGCTGAAAGCTTGAATGCGTTGAGGCTTCCATCTGCATTCTTTCCGCTTGTGGCAATCTGCATGAAGGTCTTGGCTGCCTTCTCCTCTTCCAAGGTGAAGTTCTTTCCACCCTTGTCCATTTCAACAAGAGTATTGACCATCTTCTTCATACCCGCCTGAGTAGCCTCGGTGTATGTGTTGATGTATCCTGAGTCAACGCCTACGCGCTTTGGAAGCCAGTTCTTGCCCTCTGCCTCTCCACCCTTGGTAAGGTGGGAGATGTGGGTACCGTAGTTTGCAGCATTGAGGGCACCGGAAGGAAGGGTCTGTCCATTCTTCTGTGCCCACAACTTAAGGTCATCCTGAGTGGTCTTTAGCTGGTTGTTGAAGAATGTCTTTGTTCCGGTGTCAGCGTCTAGACCTTCCTTCTTTGCCTTGGCAAAATCGTTAGGTGCTCCCCATCCACTCTTAGAAGTATTCCTTGCTCCAATGTCGCTGAGAACAGGATTGCCTACCAAAGTCAACTTGTCAGCAATATTGTTTACGCTGACAGCGCTTCCTTCAAGCTTCTGGAACATGCGAATAAGCATCTGTGCATACTGGCTACCCTCGGCAACAACATCGTTGACCATAGCCTGCATCTTCTCAGGTGCGCCCTTACCCCATGGCTTGTACTCTACATTGGTTCCACCTACATTGACAGAGTGCATTCCTTCTGTCTTACCACCGGCATAACCCGGTAGCTTGCCCTGATTCATGAGAGCAAGGAGTGGAGCAAAACGCTTGGAGTCCTCAGCATTGATGACAGCTTCTCCCGGTGCCAGCATTGCTAGCTCGGTGTCCTTCTTTCCACTGCCCATACCGGGAACGATCTGGATGCGTCCCTTGGCAAAACCGGGAATCTTGGTGGTGCGGAAACCTGCTGGGTTCGAACGTAGAGCGGCTGATGCTGCAATAGACATTCTTTCATAGGCCGCTACCAAACGTGCTACGGCAGATGCCTGTACGTTGAGCGATCCTGTGAGCGTTGTGACACGCCCCTCAAGGCTAGCCGTAGCTGCCTCGGTGTCAAGCTCTGCTGTTGCGAGATAGTTTGCAGACGCCCCAGCGTTCTTGAATCCGTTCACGATGAACATGATTGGGTTCTTCAAGAACTTGATGATCATACCGCCCATGTTGGCGAATAGACCTACAAGCATCGTAACTGTTGGCAGAACGATTCCACCAATAGCTGTACCGATTACGAGGAACTGCCTGAACTGAGGATTAAGACCATTGAATGCCTTGAGGATTCCTTCAACGGCATCCATGACTGGGAGGATGGCTGTAAGGAACTGCTCACCAATAGGCGCAACCTCAGCCTTGAGTCGTTCTAGGCTTCCTGCGAATTTGATCGAAACTGCCTGCTCGATCTTTGAAAGTTCCTTGTCGGAGATTGAGGCCAAAGTAGACATGGATGATCCCATAAGGTCGAGTACGCGAGAAGCCTGTCCACCTTCCTTATTGATGTTGGCGAACATTGCAGTCATACGTGCTACTTGGTACTTACCGAATACCTTGCCCATAAGCTGCTGACGCTTAAGACCATCATCAATGGAAGCAAATGCTGCTCCGATTTCCTTGATCATTCCCGGTAGGTTACCAGCGTTACGTGAAACAATTCCCTCTAGGTCGATTCCTAGTTCCTTGGACTTGTCGATAGCTGCCTGTGTTGGGTTGATCAAAGACATCAAACCAGACTTAAGAGCGTTGGAACCCTGAGCGGCGTTAACTCCACCTTCACGCATAGCGGTAAGCATGTAGGTCAAGTCCTGTACGTTACCACCAAGAGCCTTGATAACAGGAGCTACCTTCGGGATAGCCTGTGTAACGTCATCGATGGACAGAACGGTCTGGTTTTCAACAGCGTTCAGGAAGTCAATGTTTGTGCCTAGGTCTGCTGACGAGATACCGAAGGCAGTCTGCAAGCTGATGGTCGTGTCAAGAGCCTGCTGGTATTCAATCTGACCAAGTGTGGATAGTCGTGTTGCTTCCTTGGTCTGTGCAATAAGGTCTGGACCCTGAGAACCCAAGGCAGCGGCCTTAGCTGCAAGTCCGATTGTGTCCTTGACAGCGATTCCGTACTTGGTGTATTCAGACGCAAGAGCCTTTACCTCATTAAGAGCCTTCTCTGTTTCTGGGGCAGAAGTGAATGCGTCACCATAAACACGACGGAAGGAAACGGAAGCCATTTCGATATCACGGAATACCTTGATAGCCATAGCTCCGAAGATTGCAAGAGGCATGGAGAAACCGACCATAAGCTGGCGTCCTGCCCACTGTGTATTCTTACCCCAGTTGACGAGGCTTGTGGAGCCATCAGTCATGAGCTTGTTGAAAATCTGCATACGCTGCGTACCAATTGCTGCGTCAGCGTTAAACAAATTGAGTGGACGCACAGCAAGAGCCTTGGTCATGCCGTTATGGGCTGTTCCAAGGCTTACGTACTGTGTTTGAAGCTTCTTGACTCTGTCTGTAGCCAAGTTCATGATTTCGGCTTGCTGCCTGCCGAATGCATTCTTGAACTTGCCACTGGCTGCTACGCCGTATCGAAAGTAATCTCCCAGCTTGAGCTTGCCTGTGTCGATTGACTTACCGAGACGATGGACGGAGGATTCAACCTCTGTGAGTCCGGTGGTGAATTGCCTCGTTCCTTCTACCTGCTGGGAGAAGGTCTTGATGAGGTCTTGCTGCTTTGATACCGCAGCGGAATTGGAGGAGATAACCGACTGGTTGAATTGGGAAATACCAGCTTGTAGCTGGCGAAGCTGGGCTAGTGCGCCAGCCGAATCAATAGTAATACCAATGCCAGCGGTTACGTCAGTTGTCATATTTCTCCTAGCCCCAATTATAGCAGATGTACTTATTCCACTATCTCGTAATCAAGGCCATTTCCAATACCAATTCCAGCGGACATTGCTTCTGCCCCACGAAGGGTGGCGATGTCATTTGTCGATGTGCCGACTTCCTTTGCGGCCATCTTGTTTGCAAAGTCTTGGAGTGTCTTTGGCTCTTGGTCTTCGGGCTTACCGCCTTGGCTATCAAGATCGACTCCCTGCAATGCTGCATGGAATTTCTGCTGTTGATAGTCTGCGTCTCGTTTGGCGGCGAGAGTTGCGTTGAGTTCTGCCATTGAAAGACTGTGTTCGAGTTCCTCGTAGTCCTTCCACATACCCAACAGAAAGACTTCGCCTTCTAGCTTAGCAAGGTCGAAGTCTTCCCATGTTGTCCCGCCGCTTAGACGTTTCCCTGAATACGCATATCAATACCGGAAGCTACACGGATGATGTCGTAATAGTTGTTGATGTCTAGGTTATCTTCGATCCACTCCTTGGTCAAGTCTTCCTTGACCCACTGGCTTAGGCAGATGACTACACAGTCACCTAGGATGTTGAACGACTTGTCGTTGTCGCTACCGGCCTTCTCTAGCTTTGCGAACTCAGCCATGAACTTGCGGAGGTTGGCAATCTTTAGGGGCTTCATCGAGATGACCATATTGTCTTCGAGCGTGAGGTTTTCAGTCTCATATACACTGCTTGGCATGTGTATCCTTTCGTAGTAGTTGAATAACGAAAGTATATCATAGGGACGACAAAGGCACCCCCGTAGGGGTGCCTATGCCATTCAGCTACTACTTGGAGCTATTAGACTCCGACAGCGCGGTCAATGATCTTACCGTAGGTACCAGAGTTATCTGGAAGCATACGGAAGGAGATTTCGAACTGAGAAGCTTCGTCGCGCTTCGCGCTGATCGTTACACTGTCCATGGACAATGCACGGTAAGCTGCATAGATACGCTCTGTTGGAACGGTCTGAGGACCGGGACCAATTGCTACCAAGCCACGCTCGATAGGAGCGTCACCCAATTCACCAGACTTTAGCGTCAATTCTCCACCTGCGAGGTCCGTGTCCTTAGCTGCAATAGCAAGAACAAGGTTCTCAAGTGTAGCCTCTGCCAGTGTGGTCTTCATTGTAACCTGCATACCCTGCTTGAAGAGCTTAGCAACGTCTAGCTGCTGGTCAACCTTAACTTCACCGAAGTCAGGCTGGTACTGTAGCTCAAGTCCGTTGGTCGTGTAACCGACGTTACGGAAGTCTGCGTCAGCGGCAATTGTAGTAATTGCCTTTGTTGCTGGTACCCAAGTAGGTAGGTCAGCGGCTGCCATTTCGCCGTCTTCGAAAACGAAGAGTGCTGCGGCACCAACGATGATCTGCTTAGAGTCACCACGAGTATAAGCCATGTTTCACCTCTTTCTTTTTGGAGTTATGGACGTTTCCTCGAACTAATTGTACCATTGATTTTACTCAAATGGAGGAAGGTCCGCGTTAAGCCAATGGTATTTTACAACTACCATGAAGTTAGATACTACGAATGGCGCAGAGGCACTCTCCCTTGGCTTGCCGGGTTCGTTCTGATAAACGTCAAACGAATGAAAGTACACGGGACAAGAGTCTTCACCTAGCGATAGGTTGAAGTCATTGATGTCCTTTGCCGTGTCATCCTCACGGTCGAGAATCTTCTGTAGTGCCATTGACAACGGGATCGTCTGATCCGAGTCTGTTCGCATGGAATACACGAACGTGGCCTTCTTGATCTGATAGAAGGAATTCTCTACCCTCAGCGCCTGATTGTAAATGAAATAAGGCTTGCCCTCCCATTGTGCAATTCCAGAAGTGGAATCATTCGTTGGGAAGAAGGGAGTAATTGTGGGCCACATATCAGCAAGCTTGGGAGACATTACCTTTAGCTCTTCCCAAATGTATTTATTCACAACCCAGATTGGTTGTGGTTCGTCAAACAAGTCCATCAATGCCTCCTGCATTTAGGTATCTACGTGCTGCCTGTGCTCCTGCTCTACCGCCGACTCTAGAGCCTGCTGCAAAGAATTGCTTGTATTCTGTGGCCCTTGACATCTTCTTGAATAGAGGGTTCAGGATTTGCTTTGTTACATATGACGTGAAGAAAGAATCGACTGCGTTCTCGAATGATCCTGCAACATACTCACCACCGGGATGTTCCACGGTGACTTCTGTTGAAGTGAATACCGTCTCTCCGTCAACCTCGAACGCGAGTACTTCCGCATCCTTGGGCTTGATGACAACAGTGATTCCACTTTCCATGATCCTAGCCTTGTCATAGAAGGGGACTGTGCCTGTCGGGGAGACGGACTGTGATTCTAGGAAGGTGCCAGCAATCGTGATGTGCTCTGCTGTAGCCACCATGTTGAAATCGAAGAGCCTGCCAGCCTCTGTGCCGACCTGTCCCCACTCGTAGACGTGATGCAAGCTCTCAGGTGAAACTCTCGCAAGTCCGTCGATGTACTCACCGAGAAGCTTGACTACATAGTTTCCGATGTCTGTATTGAACTGCCTGCGCAAGCGCTGGGTCTCAATCAAGAATCCCTCTGAGTATTCAATGATCTTGTTAAGCTTTAGGACAAGTTCAGTGACATCTACTGTCGCCCTCACAAGGCTCCCTTTTGGTCGTCACTGCGAACAAGCTGAGTCTTGAAATGCTCTGCTACTCCCCATGGGTTGATAAAGGGACTAAGGCTGCGGACCTCATAAACCGTAGGCACCATTCCTCCATCGATGTTCTCGTTGAAAAGAACCAATCCCGTGTCGTCACAAGTCCTTGTGCGAATATTGGTGATACGAAGTTCTGAGAATGGTACCGAAGATTCGTCCTGTAGGATTTGGATATCCCTGTCAAACCTTCCGTATACCAGCATTGGCAAAGCGAATAGATCATCAAATGTCTGCAAGGCATTTTGCTTGGATGTGTTGAACGACCCAGTCTTGAGTTCACAAGGAACCGACTGGTCGAACTCCCAGTTAGCTTCCATTGCACCGGAAGGCTTTTGAACCTTGACTGGGTAGTACACGTCTGCAAGCATAGGGAAGAACATCAGAGCAATCCTGCCCTCACGATGTAGTCCCTGTAAACCCTGAGCAGAACGTCCACTGTCTTATTGCCTGTGCCCGTAAGAGCCTTGGCGCTGTACTTGATCTTGTACTGGTCTGTTGCGTACTCCAAGACATACTTGTCGGTGTATGAGGAGCCGCACGTAATGTCGTCTACAAGAAGCTTGAGACATTGGCTTACTACTGGTGGGATAACTTCGTGACCTGTTTCGAACTGGACAACGTAATCTTTACCTGTTGGGAAGGAACCACTTCGTCCATATGTTGAGCCATAGTCTGATCCTGCGAACATGAGCGAGATTGGCTTTCCAGACTCATAGTCCGAATCACCTAGGTGAATGATCGATGTCCTGTCAGGTGAGATTGCAAGGTCGTATGGGTTGGTTTCTGATTCAGAGTCGTAAACCAGAACTCCACTCTCCCATACCTTCAATAGCTTGTTGAGCTTGTAGGGTACCGTCAGGTAATCGCTACCGCTGCCCTCTGTCTCATATGTTTCCTTGAGCATGTAGAATCCATTGGTGTATCCGTCGATAATGCCTCTGGCGACAACCTCATTGGCTACCGCCTTGGCATACTGCGCCTCAGTATAGATTGATGGCAGCAAAGCTTTGATATCGATGTATGGCCTCACAACGGACACCTGATCAGCTACCTTGAGATATCCTCCTGTGGATACCTTCATAACGTAGTCATCATCGTACATGCTTGGAACTTCAATTCTTAGAGCGCCCTCATTATCAGTTGTTGCGGTGCCCTTAGCAACCTCAACAGAGTCTCCGTCAACCAAAGACCAAGTGTATACTGTGCTTGCTTCTAGCCCCGCCTTGTCGTAAAACAAAGGGAATGGGGGCACTCTATGAATGATCATCGTCCGTAGAATTCCTTTACTTCCTCAACGGATGCCTCGCGTACCTTCTTCAAGGTTACCCACTTGGCTGCCGCTTCCTTGGTAACCACGTTGAATCCTGCCTTTAGCTTTCCGACTTCGGACCAATCGATATTACCCTGAGAGACAACAATTGTCTTGTCATCTGCTACCGGCGCTACAACTGTCTTACGCGGCTTGCGTGACTGCTTTTGTGTTACTCCGGTCTTGCCCATTACTAGGGCACCAACACCTTCCTCTACAGGCTCAGGTGCGGTGACTTCAACATCACTCATATTTTCCTCCATGCGTTCATTATATCATTGGGTACGACAAAGGGGGCAGGTTACCCCGCCCCCTCTGACTTAGCTTCTACCGATCAGATGTCGGCTGCTGCATCTGCATAAGCAAGTGCGTCAAGCTCTTCCCAAGCGAGTCCGAAACGTACGTATACGGTGTACTCGATTGTGTCCTTCTTGTTACGGAACTCGCGGTACATCTGCACGTCGCGCTGGAAGCCCCACAAGCGGTTCTGTGGGAAGGTTAGTTCCACACGATCCTCTGGGAAGTAAGGTACTTCCACAACATTCAGACCCAGAACCTTAGTAGCCTTGAGGCCACCAATTACCTGATCGGTACCGTTGAGGTACGTCTGCTTGTTGTTGTCGGTCCAGATAGCGTTGGCAAGAGTACCGTTGTTACGAACAATGTTCGCAAATGTGGTAGAGCCTGCGTAGAACTTTAGACCGTTCTTCATTGCGCGATACTTGCGAGGCATCGTGTCGATGAGACCCTGCATAACCTCTGGCGTCCATGCTCCGCCAGTAACGGTTACAACCTTCTCATGTGCTCCTGAACCGGATGCGTCAGCGAGAGCTACGAATCCCGGCATAATCTTGAGGAACTTGTCAGCGCCGGTACCTAGACCGTTGATTGCCAAGTCTTCAATGTCATTTGCTAGTGCGTTCGTCATGTTGCGAACGATGCGATCTTCGAGGGCATCCTTTTCGATGTTGTCCTCAAGAACTTCTGTGGAAAGCTCCCAGTCGAGACGAATCTTCTTCGTAGTAAGCTCAATCTTTGTGAATTCAGCTCCTGCGTTCTCGTAAGTTCCGTCAGCCTGTGCTGCGGCGCGGATTACACGCTCACCAACATTAAGCTTCTCAATTTCTGCGGTGTTTGCACGCATTGTGATCTTGCGACCATCCTGAGCAAGATAAGTAGCATCCCATACGTAATCGATGAACTGCTTGGACTGATCTGGCTGTAGGATTCCTCCACCGGCTGTACCGGATGGGTTAACGGCGTTAGCACCGGATGTGCTTCCGAAATAGCCACCAGCTACGTTTCCTACATTACCTGCGGCTGGGGAAGTTACTCCACCAATACCACCGGCTGCAAGAACACCAGCTTCAACGGCCTTTTCTAGAACCTCTTCTGACATTTTCACCTCCATTTGTTATTAAAACTGTCAGTTGTTGAAATAGGCGGTATCGAGGATACGTCCAGCCCATTTACTTTGCTTAGCCGGTACTACCGACTCTACCTGCCTAATCTCGCCCAGATCAGCAGACTTCTGGAATGCGCTCTTGCTTTCCACAGCATCGACACGCTTACCAAATTCATTTGTTGCGGAAGCAATCTCGTCCTTGGCTGCGGACAGGTCAGAAGAGACCTTCTGGATTGCTTCGCTGTTTTCCTGCACCGTTCCACCGAGAGACTTCACAAGTTCTGCAAGTCCAGCGAGTGGTGCCAATGCGTCGGTGAGACTCTTGAGCAGTGCCTTCATTTCAGAGTTGTCATCTACTGGGGCTTCAACAGCCTTCTCGACAACAACCTCTTCTGCGGCAACCTCTTCGACAGGTTCTACAACCTCTTCGACAGCTACCTCTTCTACGACAGTCTCTTCTGCGGCATCCTTAGGTGTTCCTTCGAATACCTGCGGTGCGCCTAGGGATTCATCAACAGACTTCTCGATGACTACCTCCTCTACGACTGTTACGTCAGTTTCAGCGTTGTTCACGTTCTCAACCTCCTTATCCTTGGTCTTTGATAGTGAAGAAACATTCTTCAAAATACGACGATTTGCTGCAACCATTGTATCATCATTTTGTGCATAGATGCGTACAATTGCTACAGGGTCAGTTTCCGATGCGTTAAACACTTCATCAGAAGTGTCTAGCTTTACCGTTCCTGCGCTAATTACCTTCTCGATTACTCCGATACCCTCGTTGAAATCTACGGTATCACCGTCAGAAGGTACGTACCTTGCACCAGCCAATAGGGACTTGACAACTTCCATCTTGTCGCTATCGGATGATTCTACGAAACCAATGTTCTGCATTGTTGTATCACAGTGGTAACAAGTTGTTGCGGTTGCAGATGTAATCTGAACCGTATTGTCGTTGCGGCACCAGAATACATTCTCTGGTGAAGTGTTTGCTAGGTATCCACCATCGGCACTCTTTTCGAATGACATGATTGCGGATAGCTGGTTACATGGGTTGTCTACCAAGGAGAGTTCGTTAAGGAAGTAATCCTCGATGACCCTGTAGATTCCCTTGTCTACGATCTTGTCGGATGTCTTGGTTACGACTCCACCAATGGAGAAGCCCCTCAGGGTACCGTCCAAAACCTTCTGCCAAGTATCCTCAGCGCCCTTGGAAACATACGCTGAGACAAAGATACCGTTGTAGACCTTGTCGGTCTTTGGATCATAGAAGCGCTCTGGCTTGAATGAGATGACGCTTCCAACAGCCTTTAGCCTGTCGTGCATCTCTCGCATGTTGCCCGCGAAACTCTTGAATGCCTTAAGCGATGCCTCAATAGGTACGATATCTCCTGCAAGGTCGATATTATCGAGCGTTGCAAATCCGTGGACCATTCGACGTTCTGTGTCCACCTTTGTAAGTGGAACAGTGAATTCGATACGTCCATCGATAATCTTACCGGAAGTTTCAGCGAAATTCATCATAGCTCTCCTAGTATATCACTTATTTGCTTTTGCTCCACTACCCTTTGGATTTCTTCCAGTGGCAGTTGTTGGAGAATCAGAAGCATTCTGTGAACGTGACCTATCACGCGCATCGCGGGCTGGCTTTGCTCCCGCTACGGCAGGCTTAGCTGCTACTGCCTCAGCCTTTGCTTGTGCGGCAGTTGCTGCTGTATCAGCCTTCATTTGGTTTTCCTGAGCCTTGGCATCAAGCTGCATTTGCATTTGTTCCTTGGCCTGATTTGCCTGCTCATCATCAAGACCCTCAATCTGAGCCTTGCCCAAATCTCCACGTACCTCATTAGGCTTGATAACATTCTGACCCAAGTAGATTTCGTGAATCTGTGCGGATACGAGTTCGTCAACAACAGAAGCCTCGTTGAACTTGAGTTCTACCAAGAGAGTCGCTTCCTTGATGATATTGGACACAACCTTCTCTAGGTAACGCTGCAATGGACGAATAACGTTGTCACGGAATGTACGGTCCTGTGTTACTGCCGCCGCTACACCGCTACCCTCAGCAATACCCAGCTTTGACAGCGGTACTTGGTGAGCCATCAAGATGTTCTGGCGGTTGTTCTGGCGGTACTGCTCGAAGCTGGCATCCTGAATCTTGTTCTCTACAGGTTCCATCTTGAACTCAACCTTGTTGCCATCGGCATCAGGAGGAAGAGGGACGAACAGGGTACGGTGATTCTGACCCTTGAGGTTTGTCTGTAGGAATCGGAATAGCTTGTCTTCTGCCGTTGCTGAAAGCTTGGCACCCTTGAGGGTGATAAGATAACGAGGCACAGCCTTGTTCTCGAAGTACTCAAGGTTGTATTGTTCTGCCTGCTGGTCACCGACAACAGAAGTTGCTGCGGACACAACGTCAGGCACACCATAATAGGTATTCAATGGTGAGTACTTCTTGAAATGAATGATTTCGTTTGGCTCTGGGTCACCAATGATTGGGTCAGGGTTCTTTGCACCGAAGTTACGGAAGTAAACTACCTTCTGTCCAATGATCTGAACATAGCCATCCTTGAGGCGACGCACACGAACTGTAATAGCAGGAACGTGACCGACATAACCAATCTTTCCCGTGGTTGTACGACCGATTTCCATGTAGCCGTTTCCGGTTGCTTCATAGTCAGTGACAATCTTGTTCATTGTGTCAGTGAATGCGTCCTGATCATTAAGACCTTCGAGCCATTCGCGTGCAGCTACCTTGATCTTGTCAAGCTTCTTCTTGGCCTTGTCCTGAGCCTCTGGCTTCTTGGTCTGTAGCTCCTGCATTGCCTTGGGGGTAAGCTGAAAGGAGAACTCCATACCCACGGCAGAATGAACCTTCGCAGAGATAGCGGAGTGGTTGGAGAAGCTGGTGTCATAGAACCCAGCTAGGGTGTACAGGTTGTAGGGTGGGTTGATGGCGTCAAAGGCACCGTAGCCGTTGACATAATTTAACTTGCCGGGATTGATCTGGTTGGACTGCGCTCCACTACCCGAAGGCTGCATCTTGGACGATTCCTCGTAAGATGCTGTAGGCGCTGCGCCCAATGACTTCTCAAGACGATCTACACGACGCTTGAGGTTGTTGTCTAGATTAACAGACTCAGACTTGATATCCTTCCAAGCCTTATCGAAAGGGTCTGCGCTTGGCTTTGGTGTGGGGAGAATCTCATCCCTTGCCACCTTTACATCAATGAAGGTGTCAGTACTCATTGTGACCGTTCTTTCTCATTGCTGCCTGTGCTGCCGCCAAAGCACCGAGGTCATTAACGCTGGGGATAAGACCTTCCTTTAGTCGGTCTACCTGCTCAGAGTGTTCGTCATCTGATGCCCTGCGGATTCCAGCTTGGAACCAAGGCTTGCCTTCTGGCTGACCATAATGTGCTGCTGCATTCTTGAGCTTCTTCATTGCGTCGAAGTCATACATGGAGCTAGCCTTGATATTGAGCATGTTTCCGTTACCGTCATGGAATAGGTGACCATCTGGCAACTGCCAGAAGAAAAGTCCCCACTCGTACATCTTGGGAACAATTGTGGTCTTATGCTTTGCTTTGCTGAATGGATCGTCGCTCATATACGCTATTGTAGCATATTAGGCTGAATACGTACCGACACCTTTCCATGATGGCGTCGAAAGTACAAGATTCTCACCACTGTCCAACACGATAGCCTTAGAAGTAATTGTGATACCATCGTCAATGATGTACAGGGTGTGAGATTCCTCCCCCTCATCCTCACCCACAACGTATCTGTTTGTACCAATTGTTCCACGGTACTGCTTACCAATGTCCATTGCGGGAACGTCAGACGCAGAGATATAAAGTTCAGCCCAAGTCTTGTCGTCCCAGTCCTGCCATGCCATTGACGTGTTGTTTGAGTATGCGACCTGTGCCCAAGAACGGAAGTTCATAATCTTGGCAAGGTTGTCTCCACCATAGAAGATGATGTTCTTTAGCTTTACGCCGGGACCAAAGGTGAACTTGGGTACTTCTGTACCCGGTTGGACTGGTGAATCAAAGGCGACACCGATTGCTGTCCATACTCCATTACGTAGTGTTGGAACAGAAACTTGCTGTCCACCTTGGAACAAAGTAAATCCGGTGTCCAAAGTTGTTTCACCTACGGAGAACCTAGCGGACACTCCTCCGTCATCGTACTGGGAGATGAAGAACTTCGTAATTCCGTCACCAACGGATAGTTCCATATCAACGTTGTCGTAGTACGCATCAGACTTTACCCAGAACTGCAATCCCAAGAATGTCTCATACTGTCTGCTAGTAACAGACACCTGTCCATCCAGAACAGAGATACCGCTCTCGTTGCCGAGGTTCATGACGGAACCCTCTGCCTTACCAATCATGTATGGTGATACGTTCTTCTTTGAGTAGTAGACACCTTCTGGCACGTATGGCAAAGCCTTAAGCTGTCCCTGTGTGCCTACCTCATTCCAATTACCGTTGTCGAAAAGGGCAAACACGGATACTTGAGGAAGCGTTGATGGTACAAGAGAATCATTATCCAACAGGAAGTGGACATCCATTTCGTACAGATGTGGGTTGGGCAACCTAAAATCTAGGATCACGTCTGCTGGAATCCTGTATAACAGATTCTCCTCAGCAATGACGATAAGACTCTCTTCTGATCCCTGATTGGCAAATAGTGCATCAATGCACTTACCCTTGATCTTATGGAAGGACACATATGCCTGCCCGCGAACAATTGGCGATGACATGGAGACATGGATGAACTTGATATTGGACGTTGTTCTTCCGCCCGCATCAAGGTCAACCTGAGAGATACCGGACAGTGGTGTCCTAGACCTATAGTAGGTCTTCGTCATTGTGTATTCTCGGTCCTTGCCGAAACGATTGTTAGTCAGGTACGTCATAATCCCTCTCAGCAATTAGGTCGAAGTCCAGCTTCTTGACTGCCCCATACTTCGCATACGTGCGCGAGAAGGTTGCAAAGTCTGCTCTTGTAAGCGTGTGGACGCCTTGACCCCATACGTACCTACGCTTGGCGATCAGAGGCGATACAACGTAAGGATAGATGGCAACAGGACCAAGCTCTACAGATAGGATGTCCCCTGCGTAGACACCGATCCAGTCAGTGTTGAAGTTGTAGTTGTTCGGGTAGCTGGTAGCTGGGGTCAGGGAACCAACCTCAATAGCATTGACCATCAATGTCACTCGCTGTTGCGTTGAGGTAATGCTCACTAGCAATGGACCATCCTCTCCTGAGATTTCATAAGAGACGAGACCGTCGCCAATAGCCATGACCAACGATCCATTATCCACGTACAAACCATCAGTTGACCACAAAGGCCCCATCACCTTACCACTGGATGACCCTTCAAAGCCTAGACGCATCCACATTTCAAGTGTAAGCTCAGAATTCTTTCCAGTGTCATGCAAAAATCCCTTACCGGGAAACACCACGGAAGGGTTTGGGTTGGAGATTAGGATAAGAGACGTGGAATCGCCATACACCAACGGGATACCGGTGGTTGACGCGGATAGCTTGTTATCATATTTGATAACGTATGCCGTATCTCTGCCGAATCCATACTCTGGAATAGCTACGGCCTGATTGATACCCGCAAAATGTTGGAGACCGGACGCCTTGATTGGGGCTGAACTTGTTGTGCCGTGTTCAAGAATGATCTTCGATCCTCTACCCTGCCCTACTGACACTCCACCGATGAGGAAGTTGTATGTTGCTGGTGATGGGTAGTATGCTCGAATGCGGATACCTAGGTTCTGTACGTCTTCTGTAACCTTGGGACCGGGAAAAGTTGCATAAACCTGTTCCCACGCATCAAGCTGAATTGTTACACGCGCTGCTGCATAATCAATCTGGTCGATTACGGCTGCGCTAGGATTGATCTTTGCGACGTTGCCCGCACTATTGACGAGAACTACCTCAAAGAAGTTGAACAAACCAGACTCAAATCCCCAGAATCCAACATCAATGTTCTCCGTGAGGTTAATCTCGTCTGTCGTAATAATGTCAAGCTTCTTGATTTCAATATAGTGCTCTTGATCTGGAACGACACCAATTGTCGTTGTCGCGCTGGTCACCTTATAAGCTCCACCAATACCGGGGAACCTAGGAACTCTGTCACGAATGAACGATGCGTAACTCTTGGCAGAGGCAGACCACAAAGAAACATCCTCATCGGCTTCTGTCAATAGCGTCAGATAAGTCAAATGATCGCTAAAAGACCACAAACCGATGGGATGTTCCCCGTACACTCTGTCACAATAGATGCTACTCACACCTTGATTATATCAGGTGATGTCTACGTCTTCGCATCCTGTTTCTGAGGAACACGCAAGTTCCTGAGAACCCTTTGTTCCGTCCTCTGATTCGTACAGTGGCAATAGTGACCAATTGACACTCGAAGGCATCTTGGCATTCCACGCATCGAACTCTTCCTTGGTGACTGCCTGATAGGGAGCCTGCTTGTAAGAGTGCTCAGAAGCTGGCAGGAATGACACTCCACCGATTGCATCGAAGTTGTCGTATACCCAAGCTCCTACTCCCACCCACTCCTCTTCCTTGACATTGATCGTCACGGAAGGATTGTGTTCGGTCCAGTGCTCACGATAAAGCTTCCAGAGCGTTAGATGTTCGATTGCTGTCAAGTCCTTGGTGTACTTGACTCCCTTCGGTGCTGCCGTTGGGAAATAGAACACAGTGGTTGCGTCTGGCTTTGTTACATCAGGCTCCCACGGGATTCCTTCGTCCTTCATCAACTGCGTGAGCGGGTCTTTGTTGTCTGCTCGTACAGTCCTGAGGTAGTACTCTGAGTACCAAGGATGAATACCGGAGCTTACTCCTGTTAGCTGGCTCACGGTGCCGCTTGGCTTCACACACGTAATTGCTGTGGATGGGTTGATACCAAGCTTCTCTGCCCACGTAGCGTTGGTTGCTACTGCAACGTCTCTAGCTGAATCCAAGAAGTTAGCAAGCTCTGGGCTTGGTGTTGACATGAATTCGTTACCGAAGATTCCTGTGAACGAAACACCGAGAAGACGCTCTTCCTCAGAGTTGGCCTTCCATGCCTTGCGAATGTACTTGAAGTCTGTCAGACTCGACTGCCATGTACCAAGGATCGTTGCAAGTTGAACCTTGCGAACGATTTCCTGTGCTGTGTCGTCAGGTCCGATGACAACTTCTGTTAGATTACAGAATTGGTTTGGGCGAAGTAGAATCTCTCCGCATGGGTTGGTTCCAGCAATCTTTGACGAGTCCCTCCGACCAAAACTGTCAACGTGCTTACGAACTGAATCAAGATTGAAAATCCCTCGTTCGCCACTCTTTGAATCATATAGATTTGTCCATTCCTTCATGAATTGGCCTGTAGTAGGCTTACTGTTGTATACCGCTGAATTGTTGGCTAGCGCACGGTGACCATAAGACTCCCACCAGTTACCAGACTTTGCTGTTGCCATGCTGAAATCGTCAAGGTCGGACTGAGAAATCAATGCCGAACGACGAACTCCACCTACAACAATAACCTCAGCAACCTTGGTCATGAGGTCGTGTGCTTCGATTGGCTTGAGTCTACGACGTGCTGCCGTCTTGAAAAGCGCTACAGAGAAGGTGAAGAGGTCTTCCAGAGGCTGTGGTCCGCTGGCTCTTCCACCGAATGTCTTAAGTCGAGCGCCTGCGGGTCGCACCTTTGACACGTCCCACTTGGGAACCTGACCTGTTACTAGAAGGCTCAGCAATTCCTTGAATGCCTTTGCCCATCCTAGCTTTGAGTCCTCGACAACAATAGTTGTATTGGTATCGAAGAAGTCTTCTGCAATCACGGGAAGCTTGGAAACGTACTTGTCTTCCACGCTGAATCCGACGCCTGTTCCATTCATGAGAATGTACATTGCCTCGTCAAACGCTCGTAGGGAATCAACAGCAATGAAGCTACAGTTGTAGGCTGCGATGTTGTCCCGTTCTAGTGCCGGTCCCGCTGTCATAAGCGCACGCATGGACGGCATGATTTCGTGGTTTAGAATTGCCTTGTGAATCTCATCAAAGATGGGATCACTGTACGATAGTGTGGAATGACCGCGCATGTACGTTACGTATCTTGTTACTGTCTCTTCCCATGTCTCACGACGGTTCTTATCGTCCAACCATCGTGCATATCTGCTAGTCGCAATGAAATTGGAATAGCTATTCTTGAGGGTTCCGCCCTCCGTAATTTTACCCATTAAGCTCCTAACTAACGAACAAGGGACTCCGAAGAGTCCCTGTGTCCTACGAGTATAGCACCGTTTTGGTGCTACGATTATCCCTGAATCCAGATGTCTCCTGCCACACCTGTAGTAGGTGCAGTGGAAAGAATGTAGATTCTCTTGGTGCCAATAAAGAAACCAGAATCTCTCGTTGTGTCGTTCTTGACGATAGTCTTTCCGTTCAAGTTTGCCTGTCCACTTTGAGTGAGAGCACCAGACACGTTGAGGACTGCCAAGCCCGTTGTACCGGACACGTTAAGAGTTGTTACTGTGGCTGTTCCTGATACCGTCACACCGACCATGGTTGGTGCTACGTTGAACGCTGTAGTTCCCGTAAACGTGTTAGTACCGCTCAGGGTGTGGTTGCCTGTAGGGGTAACTACGTCAGCCCATCCTGTGTTGAAGTCTGTGCCGTCAGTCTTGAGCAGAGCTTGCTTCGTGGTTCCTGCTGGTGGAAGAGAAACGTTCCTCCATGCACCATCATACACCTGAACACGATTATCCACAACTGCGAGTTGACCCTCGACAGGAGCGGTGATCGCCGCAAGCTTGGCTGCATCGTTAGCGAAATAGTTAATCGTAGACTTGAACAGGTGAGGCTGGGTCCATGAGTATGTGAGGTCTTCTCTAGCCTTACCCGCCAAAACCTGCCATGCAGCACCATCCCAATACTTTGCAAGTCCCATTGCCGTGCCTAGAACTCCCGGTGCTGTGTCAACCCACAATCCCGTATTGTTGTTGTCTGTGGAGCTTGGGGCAGGGGCAGTCAAAGCAGATGACTGAACAAAGAATGCCGGTGGCTTGCGTGCATCAGTGTTTACCTGCAATGTGGTGATCAAAGCATCTCGATCACCGAACTCCTTCGCAAGTCCTGCTGGTGGAGTTGAAGTCGGCGTTAGCTGACCGTAGTAATAGAGATTGAGGGCATCACGAATGTTCGCCAGTGCCGTCATCTCAGGTAGTGTTGGTGATCCCATTGTTATGCCTTTCCATATCCAATACTAGCAGACGCATTCGCTGCACCTTCCCAAGCCCATCCGGTAGAAGAACCATCGGCATAAGAGCCTGTATAGATTCCCTCGACAATCATGATGTTGTCCCACCAAACATCAGGTGCTCCCCGTGCTCCATTGTTATAGAGTCGCAGATACCATGCGCCTGCGTTAGGCACCGTGAAGGTAATTACCTCAGTAGTCTCTCCTGCAACGTTGGGAATAGTTTTTGTCACTGTTGGAGCGCCGATAAATGTAATGAACTTTGCAACTGAACTTACCGCAATCTGCCTACATACAACAGACATTGTGTATGTCTTACCACGAACCAACCCTTTAGGGTTAGTGTCGGTTGCTACCTCGGCATATCCAGAACCGTTTGCGGGATATGTCGAAATGATTCTCATAGATGATGTGCCAGATTTGGACCATTGAGTGCTGTAGATTGGGGTATTGCCCGATGCGAAAGTATTGGCGAACAGACCCTTCAAAACACTAGCACTTGCATTAGCTGTGCCAACCCACGATGGCGTCAGGTCTTGGTCATACTTTTCAGAAGCAGAGGCGTTCGCAGTACCCTTCCATCTATACCCAGAACCAAGAGTGCCATCAACGTAGTCACCAAGTAGCACGGAACCCGACTCGAAGCAAACGTCCGTCACCCAACCAAAGTCAGTCAACTGAGCACCGTTCGCCTGTACGCTAGGAGTATATAGGTTAAAGTTCAAGAAACAATTTGCGGCGTTCGCGGGAGCAACGATATTACTTTGAACAAACTGGTTCCATGTGTTTGCGGCTAAGGTGGTTGTCAGGATACCTGTTGAAATGCTTCCCAAGCTTGCTCCCCCCGCATCATAAAAGGATGCGGACATTTGATATCTAGTGTTTGAATAGCTGGCTTTTCCATATACAGACATCGTATATGGTACCCCGGCAATTACCGGAATGCGATCAACAGCGGCATTTGTTGCTGTTCCTACAGAATATAGAGACAGTACCGAAACGTTAATCCCTGCGGTCCCATTGTAGTAACACTTTCTACTTGATACCCCTGCCCTTCTGGTTACCGTGGAATCTAGAGAGATGACATGGGTTGCGCCATTATTGCTAAGCCATCCTCCCATACTTGGGGCAGGTCGGGTAGCAAGATTTGTTCTTTCCACAACACTATTGGTTCCATCAAAGTAAGGAAGGAGAGCGGGAGAAGCCTCAATAATTGCGCAGGTTGCTTCCACTGTTTCCCCAACTACCCACGTACGAGACACTGGGTAAAGCATTAGGCGTCCATACGCAGCGGTAGCGGGAGCAATGGCGGTTACAGAGTATCTACTGACAACACCAGCGGTAATTGGGCTAGTTGTTCCTTGAGAGCTTGAGAGTAATGCGTTTGCCGCCGTATACCAAGAGATATTGTGGTTCATGGTGCTACTGAACGATGCCTTGTGGTAAGCGCTGAAAGTGTAGGTTGTGCCGGGAGTAACTGATGCGGTAGAGCCACCGGGATACACGCATCCAACTCCCGTACCGCCAGTGGTTACCGTAGCCCTGAATCCAGTGGTAACATCATTGGGATATCCCGTAAGACCAGTCACCTTTGCAGATGTGAACACGCCAACAGAAATATAGTGAAGCCAACCCGTTGTGTCAGTCGCACACGTTGGATTGGTGAACAGATTACGTCTAATTTCAATCTGAGCACCTGTTCCCACAATGCTTGGATTGGTTGACATGTTCCTGATAGGCTTATATCTTACGTCTGCAATTACAGGCTTCATGCGTAGGACTGACCTCCTACCGCCCCAAGCCAGACTGTTCCAGTCCATGTGAGGAAGTATACGTCAATTGCTGCCGCCGTTGGAGACATCGTTGGTGCCATTCCGTTAGGCCACTTCACACCTGTGAACGTGAGAGTCTTGCTACCCGCAGTCTGTGTGACAACAAGACCGATAGAGAACGATGCTGTTCCTACTGCCGGTGTTGGAACGGTAAGTGCGGTGTTGTTCGTGAGGGACACGCTGAACATTGCAGGGTAGGTAACAGGAAGCGTGGTAGCTCCTGACCATGTAGCTGCAACGATTGTAGAAGATGCTGCATCGAATACAGCCTTCTCATAGATTGTTTTCAGGTCGAATAGAAGCGACCAGATATTACCAGACGGAGTTGACACATACTGTGATACCTGATTGGATGCTGTATTGATGTACAGGTCATATACATAGGGCGATTCACCAATTGCTGCATAGAATGCTGCTGGTGATGCGGTACCCGCATAGAATCTCGATCCACGCTTTCCCGGTGCTCCCACACCAACACTGATACGCATTTCAGCGGGTGGAGCAAGGACATCAATCTGTTCAGACGCTACGACAACGGTTACCTCTTCTGGCATTACGCACCAACTACAGATTCAGATACGGTAATGGTCCCGGTGAGGAAGGTATGCGTTGCTGGTCCAGATACGGTGATGTCATAGTAGTAAACCTTGGAGGCATCAAGAAGATCGCCTGCTGTGGGAGTGATTGTACAGAGTACCGTGTTCTCTACAGAGTCGATATCAACTGAGAGCCTGTACTTCTCTCTGCCTACTGCTGTTCCTCGTTGATCAGCAATGTCAAACGTACCCGCTGTGAATTCGGATAGGTCGAATGGAGTACCCGCATTTGTCTTTGGGTAAAGGATCAGGGAGTACGTATCTCCCTTGTAATACTTGATGTCATAGGTTACCGGAGCCATAGCACCCATTATAGCAGTAAGGGGTGACCCGAAGGCCACCCCTTTTGCTTACTTTACTTTGCCTACATCTAGTCCGATGGCTTCCGCCTTTACCAGCAAGGAAGACTTCTCTTCGCCAGTTGTCTTGTCAACCCACTTATCTTCAAAAATTACTCCGAGGACAATGATAGGGTCTCCGATTTCAAGGTGGTCCCTGACCTTGAGTGCGCTGTTGCCCCAGATTTCTACGTTCCATCCGGTGGTGTTTGCGTCTTCCCACTCTTCGCCTACGGAGTTCTCTGTAGTGGTCCTGACCTTTTGACGATCATTCGTGATCATTCGGAATCGTGCGACTCCTGAGTTACCGACTGCGCGGTACTTGATTTCGGTGCCGATGCGGCCTCTCGATGTAAATACTGGGCTTCCCATAGTCTGTATCCTTTCGCTTGTTCTGCCGCAACAAGGATATCACATGGTTAGCTGTAGGTCAAGGGCACCCAGTTGGTACCGTCGAACGTACGCACGATAGCTGACTTGGAAAACACTCCCGCAACGTTGATCTTGAGGAACACATCGTCCCAACCTCCGATAGCGTTCTTGATCCTGACATAGCCTCCGATAATACCCGTTTCCGCAAAGGACTCCGTTCCCGCACCAATACCGTTGACCGCTCGAACAGACACTCGATAGTTGATGACCGTTGGCTTGTCAATACTGTATGCAATGACGTTTCCAACACTGGTCCAATCTGTGTCCAAAAGCCATGCTCCATTAGCTACGTCTTGATACTCTAGCTTGTACTGGTAGCTGGAAACCGGAGAGCCTCCATTGCCTGCGGGTGCTGCCCATGAGAATGAAAGTGTTCCTGCGGCATATGATGCGTCAACAGCCTGAGGGGCATCTGGCACATTTGGAGCGTATACGGAAGATTGAGAAGCTGTCTGTGCCGAATACCCTACTGCGTTCAACACCCTTACCCCAAACTGGGTAAGCTCACCGGGTCCGATATTGGACACAGTCACAGACGTTCCGGCAACAACTGATGTATTTGGGACGCCAGAACTTGAAATGGCTGTTACGTAATAGCTGATAGCTCCCGAGACTGCCGTCCAAGAAAGTGTTCCAGAAGACTTTCCACCGCTGGCAGAAAGTGCTCCCAGAGTTACAGTGGCTGGACCTGAAAGAAGGGTGTTCCCTGTGACGTATGCACTGTTTGAGTTGCCCGATGTGAATGCCGTTCCTGTCGTGTGCTTTGCCTTAACCACGGCAGTGTATGTTTGACCAGCAGTAAGTCCCTGAATCAACATTGATGTCGCCGCTGTATCTGCTCCATACTTGACACCATCAATCCATACCTCATATGCCTGAACGTATGTAGGGGCTGCGTGACTCCAAGAAATTGTTCCTTGAGACTTCTGGCTAATTCCATCAACAATTCCCGACGCATGATTTGTGGTTACCGAGGTTGTTCCAAAGGCTGCGGAAATTGGTGCTGATACTGAGTTATAGATCATATTGGACAGAGCACCATACCCCCAACCAGCAGAGTTGTGAGAGTTGACAGTGAATTCGTAGTAGTGGTTGGCAGTTCCACCAGTATAGGTGTAACCAGTTGTTGTCGCACCCACAATAGCGAGAAGTTGCCATCCTCCACCGTCCATACGCATATATACGTAGTTGTCGCTGGCGCTGCTTCTTCCAGAATGATTGTTGGTCCAGTAGACAGAATGCGAAGCATCACTATTTCTAACTACCGTACCGACTGTTGGTCCTGTAGGTGCAAACCATAGATACTGATTAGCTGACGGAAGAGAAGTGTAGTCTAGGTTTGCTCCCTGACACATGTAGACATAGCTGTTGGCAGGACTTAGCCCCGTATGGTTGAACGATGCCGAAGGCCAAGCTGCACCAGAATGACTGACAGTTGACAGGGCTACCCAGCCTCCACCATTGATGGATACATAGAGTGTTGAAACAGTTACAGGGCCATAGTCTGTTGACGCTGTTGCTGATGGGAATGACCAGTCGATAACAGCCGATGTGGGAGTGACAGCACCAACTGATACCACGCCCTGATATGGAATATCATACTCTCTACGCGGATAAGTGAACGTATGTGTAGTTGTTAGGTCAGAACCTGCATAGGAAATGTCATGCATAACTAGCTTGGCATCATGGTTCTGCGTTGAACCATAATTGAGGGTATTCCACTGTCCAGACTGAGTACGCATGGTCATTGTTCCAGACCAAGAGCTTGATTTGTTTACCTCATTGGAGTATGTACCATCAGTGATTGCGTTACCGGAGATAACAAGGGAGTTAGATGTATCGTACATTGGGTTGTCCGAAGAGAACATGCAGTCGAAGTCATGGATTCTGGCTTCGCTTCCGTCTGCGGAGTACTCGAAAGAGTCTGTGAACCTTAGTCCAACTCTACAGCCGTTATGCTTTGTGCCCCAGTCATCTGTCATAGTAAGATTGTATCATGATACGCAAAAGGGGACGACATTTCTGCCGCCCCCAATTGCCTTAGATTATTCGGTTCCTGCTACAACTTCCGCTGTTGGCTCATCGACAATAACATCGTCTGAGACATAAGGGACTACTTCTGCTACAGGGGGGCTTACCTTTGCTGCAACATCATAGATACCGCTTGCGGAAAGTCCTAGGATTGCTCCACCCACAATAGCCATGTACATTCCAGAACTGGATTGTGCTGCTGCGGTGAAGATATAGTCTCCAAGACTGAATACTACACCGAAGGCTAGGGCGACAAGTGCTGACCACTTACCGGCTAGTCCAAGGTTCTTTGCCAAGTTTACCAGCGCAAGAATTGCGGGTACCGAGGCGAGGGTTACTACTACGTCCATTTTTTCTCCTATTAACTAATCGTCATCACGACAATGACTGGCTTGTGGTCAGAACCCGTGGAACTGAGCACTTCATATGAATCTACGACAACCTTCTTTGGGTTCTTCGAGTCGATGTGGACCCTATCAGAAAAGGCTGTCTTGCCGTACGTTGGTGTGTTCCTTGTCTTTGAAGCAACAGCTACAACCCTAGCATTGTTCCATTCTGGGAACCATGAATCGGAGTTTGCTCCGTCACCACCCATGAATCGAACGTTACCCATCTTGCGAGCAAGAGCGATGACCTGAGCCACTGCTCTCTGTTGAGATGCCTTGGAACCAACTGTATCTGGCTGCAAATGGTAGGAAGCAACCGTGATCTTCACCTTGGTTGCCTTGATTGTGAACCAAGCAACGACCGCTCCGTGATAGCTTCCCCATGTTGGGCACTTGACATCTGCAAGTGGGCAGTGGTCCAGAACTGTTGAGTCCCAAAGGATTGCTGTTGCCCTGTTTGTGAATACAAGCCATCTTGCCGATCCACCGGGAAGTGCTGCACGAATCTTGTTACGGGCTGCCTCTGGTGCTTCGTTCAATGTAACTACGTGAGGGGAACCAGCCTTGATTGAGGAAACGATTCCATTGATCCTGCCCGCGAGCTTTGGTCCGAAGCGCTCATCCTGAATGTTGAACTGCATGAACCTGACACCAGACTTTACGGTAACAGGTGGAACAACTACTGGTGGTACAACTACGGGTGGAGGCGTCACAACAACAGGACCGTTTGGTCCGTATGGTGCTGCGATGAATTCCTTGACAAGTGTACGAAGCTTACCAGCGTTGATTGCGGGATCACCGGGCTTGCGCTTGGTTAGTTCCTTGTGGGTTGTAACCCTTGGGGAAGCTTCCTTCCAACCATTGACAACGTGGAACGCTGCACAGGTTGCAACAACTGCTCCGAGCATCCATGCGTCCCACTCGTTTCCTCCACCACCATCTACCTCAATACCGAATGTTGGACGGTTTGCGGAGAATGTTCCGTCTGATCCCGGCTTCAATTCACCATTAAGTGGTGCCTTTCCGGCAACGGTCGTGTCAAAGGTTGGCTTATATACGTTTCCTGCGTGGCTGGCTCCACCGGCTGCAAGGAACTTGATCTTGTGGTCACGGGTGATATGGGCATTACAAAGAATAACAAGGCTTGCCCTGTCCCTTGGATTAAGCATGTAGCTTGTTGCTGTGGCATTGCTACCCGTGTGATGAACGGTAACTCCCTGCCAAAGTAGGGGAGCCTGATGGTTCTGGCGTGTTTCGTAGCCTACGATCAAGTCAGAGGGCCATCCCCAAGCACTAAGCTGGGCCTTGACCTTCTTAATCGTTGCTGCGTTGGTCTGGATTGCTGTCATATGGTTCCTTTCCACATATGTAAACAGTATAGCAGCGAATTACTTCCATCTTCCAATAGCCATATAGTACAAAGTCGTTGATCCAGCGGTAGTACGGTTGTGCTCGATGATAACGCTTGTAAGTGCGTCAGAAGAGTGTGAAGAAGCTAGGGATTCAGGAGCAGTAGTACCGTGGTTGGTGATGATTTGTGGAAGCTGACCAACGAATGCTACTGGATATGTCCATGTGTATGCTTGTGAGCCGGTAGCGAATGATTGCACTCCCCTACAAATCAACTGACCATTTGCGTACTTCTCATAGTAGTTGTTTGCTGCGAGAGTTCCTGACACTACCGTGGCAAAGTCAGAAAGTTGGGCAACGGTATGTGTGTGAGCGTCAACAACCCTTGCTGAGTCAACACGGACGCCGTAGGTTGTTGAGCCGTTCCATCCCATAAGTGTTGGATATGTTGCACCCCAAGCCTGTACAGAGTTTGTATTGCTGATCGCAGTGCCGTCTGGTGCTGTTCCCGCTGATGCATCAAAGACAGTGTGGCTATTACCATAGTTCTTCCAAGCAAGTTCACCAACAACTCCGGTAATCACACCATTTGTTAACCAGTTCGATCTGACCGTAGAAAGCTTTGTTGCTGTTGCTGCATTGCCTGTTGTATTACCTACACCTGACACTGTTCCCGTAAATGTGGGGGAGTCAATCGGTGCCTTGAGATTGAGCGCATTTTGTGTCGCTGTTGAAATTGGCTTCAATAGGTCTGTAGTGTTGTCCACATTTCCAAGGCTTACCATTGCTTTGGTTAGTCCATTGACTGTGGCGGGCATTGTTACCGTGCCGGTGAAAGTTGGGGAAGCCTTGTCTGCCTTGAGAGCAAGTGCGTTAGTTTCAGCGGTAGACAATGGTTTGAGCAGGTCTGTCGTATTATCAACATTACCAAGACCAACCATGGCCTTCGTAAGTCCGTTTACGTTTGTTGGCATGGTGACTGTACCAGTGAATGTCGGAGAAGCCTTGTCTGCCTTAAGTCCCAAAGCTGTTGTGGTTGCTGTCCCATCTGCCTTTGCTGCAAGCTGGGTGGTAAGGTTGACAACATCACTGATATTGATGACTTCAAGACCAGCGGAAATGTCGTACCATGAGCTACCGTTGCGGAATTGGACCTTACGAGTATCTGTATCGATGAATAGGTCACCTGTGCGTACTGGGACAGTACCTGCGGGTACGTCAGACTGAACATAGACCTTGGCCTTGTCAAACGGTGAGTCTACCTGTAGGTTGGACCACTCTCCGGTAGCTCCATCCCAATACGTGCCGTTACCCATCTAGGTATCGTCTGCCTTCCTTTGGAGCTTGGTCTTCCTTCTGGTATGATAGGACCGTAAGTGCGTGTGAGGTCTGCTCAGCCAAGAGAGTCTCTTCGAGTAGATGAATCCTCGCCTTCAAAGTATCGATGATGACCTGTGCTCGTTCGAGTGTAGTAATTTCCATAGGTACATTGTAGCAGTTGACTCCTGTCAACGGTTGTGCTATACTAAACATGTTGTTCACCACGGCACCGAACACACCCAAGGTTTAACACCCAGTTTGAGACGAGTCGTGGCGTCTTGCTGGGTGTTATTTTTTGCCCAAAACAGGTACTGCGTTTCTTGGTAGTGTGTCTTTTCAACGTATCTGTGTTACCACGAAAAAGAATCCAATGGTATGTACGGAGGAAGTGGCTTCCCATTTATGGGGGGTAGGGGGGTCTATAACACTTCCTCCGGTATACCTTACACTGATAATTACCTAAGAGGAGTAAATATGGAAAACCTAGTACCTGTTTTAGATAAAGGATACGTCCGTCTTGTGGACCACATGGGTTCAGACCTGACAGTCGTGAATACCGCACGAACCAGCTTTGCAAAGGAAAAGTTCATCCTTGAACCCGATGACGAAAAGCTCATCAACTTCCTGATCAAGAACAAGCACGATTCATGTATGCGACACAACGTCTTTACATTCGAGGTCCACGCACCACTCATGGTAGTAAGGCAGTGGTACAAGCACGCTGTAGCTGCCAGCGCATGGGATGACCAGAATGGCTGGAACGAGAACTCCCGTCGCTATATCACTGGTGGAGAAGAGTTCTACATTCCTGAACACTTCTTTGCTGCCCCTGAGAACAAGAAGCAAGGTGCTGCGGGTGAGGTTGACGAAGACCTCAACCAGATGTACCGTCAGCGTCTACGTCTTGCACAGGAGCAGGGCGCACGCGACTACGAAGAGGCGCTGGATGCGGGTATCGCACCAGAGCAGGCACGTCTCTTCCTCCATGGATACGGACTCTACGTCACATTCCGCTGGACAGCAAGCATGAACTCAGTAATGAACTTCTTTGCTTTGCGTCTCGATCCTCACGCTCAGTGGGAAATCCGTCAGTACGCAAATGCGATGAAGCCAATGGTAAGAGAAGTTGTACCGTTCAGCTTTGACGCATTCATGGAACACCGCGTATGATCAGGGTCAAACTCACAAAACCACTACAGGGGGAGTACGGAAAGATCATTCCTTCTGGTGCCATCCTTCGATTCTCTGAGTTCAGTGTTCTACCTCCCGGTTGGATCGATTCTGGGATCGGGGGTAGGGGAATCGTCTACCGTGATCACCTTGACAACTGGAAGGAACACCATTACACTATGTCCGCAGACTTCGAGTGGGATGGCGTAGGAGAGCTTCTACCCGGCGAACCAGAACAAGGTATTGGAGAAATAAGTTGAAGATTCATGACTTGACAAATGCCGACGTAGGCCGTAGGGTTGTCGTCGTAAACCACAGTGACAGTTTTTACTGCACGGTAGAAGAACGGGTAGGTGGTGGGTACGTCCTCATTTGGGATACCACCAACCTTCCGCTAGGAACTAGAAAAGGAGATAGGTTCGAATGGTTAAGCTAAGTGATCTGTCCCTGCTCGATACGGGCAAGGCAGCAACGTTGACAGACAACGAGTCGGAATCAAGGATTGAGGGTCACATCATTGCTGATCCGCTATGGAAGGGCAAGATCGCCTTCCTCCCACTTGATGGTGAAGTCATCAGCATCTTTGACACAGACGAGATTGAACTCCTACAGTGACCAAGCAGTCAGCCCAAGAGCTAATCGACTGGGCAGATCAAGAAGGTGGGGTCGAATACCTGTTCATGGGACATGGAGTAGACCTCACCGACTTTGATCTTGCTGATTCACAGCTTTGCGACCTTGATGAAATGGTTTACCATTATCAGAACGCACAGTACTTCTGGCAACTCTTCGAGGACTCAGTTGTAGGTGGCTGAAATCTGTACACCAGCAGCGAGAACAGTTGTGTCGGTCTTTGCGGCAAGCGCGGTAGCTCCAATGGAAATACCAATAGCGAAACGCTTGCCCAAAGTTCCAAAGTTGTAGTTCACAAAGCTGTTGGCTGGAACAGGGATTGTTGTCAGCGGAGTATCGGATGCAGGCGCAGGAGCAGTTGCTTTGCTGTATAGCTTTACATAGCAGGCTGTAGCTGTTGGGTTACCGATGGTGATTTCGAAGAGGTTACCCGCTGATCCCTTGATTGCCGCTGCCAAAGCTGCGGCGGTAGACTCAACGAAGTAGTTCGTTCCTACCTGTGGAATAGCAGACGATACGGAAGACACTGTCGTTACCGTACCCGAAGTGATTGTCACAGCAGGGCTGTTGGTAATGACGGCGTTGGTAAGCTGTGGGGACATACCTGTTGTTGCGTGCAAGTCCTGAACAACAGTATCTAATGGAGCAAATGTTGAAACTGAAACATATCCAACAGTGAATGTCGTTGTTGTGGCAGGAGCAGAGGCTCCATTAGCTGCCCTGATTTGAAGCTTCAATGGGTAGTCGTCAGGAACGTTCTCGTTACGGTAGTTTCTTACCGTCAAGGTTGAAGAAGCTGCGGAGTCGTATAGCGTTGCCTGATTATCACTGGCAGCCATCATGACGATGTGTCCTGTAGCTGTCGAGTTAACAGTAGCAATCGTGTCTCCAAGCGCCCAGCCCCTACGCTGTGAGTCCCACTTCATGTTCGTGGCTACAGTTGATTCGTAGAGCATGTGGTAGTAGTTCCAACCGAACACAGAACATGTTCCGCTTCCCGCTGCAAAACCAGCAACGGTATAGGTAACAGCATTTCCAGCAACGGAAGCAATGACATATCTGCCGGGTACAAAGGTACCAGTACCAGTATAGTTACCAAGGTACATAGCCTGACCAATGTTGGTGGCATCGAAGACGGCACTACCGTAAGTCACAGTAACAGAGGTAGCAGAGTTGATGACAATGGCAAGACCGTCACCGATTACATCAACAAGTTCGATGAAGAAGTTGTTCTGTAGGATGCGCTGCGACAAAGTCGCCTTGAACTTGAGCCTAAGACTACCTGTATAGGTAGCTGCGCTACGAATGATCGTTTCTGATCCCGCTGTTGTACCAGATGTGATGACAAGGTTACCGGCAGCTTGGTTGACCGTCATTCCCGTACCGGTCTTGACCAGTGTTCCCCAAGACGTGTCAACGTTGTTGGCAATGACCTTGGCGAATCCAATACGGTCGGTTGTGGAAGGCAGTGGGCGAATGTACTCACCAATATCGGAACTTGATCCAATATGGTCGGCATGTGTTTCCTTTACCGATGCGTCAAGCGCAATTGCGCCGAATGCGTTTACTAGTGGCATATGTTTTCCTTACGTTACAATCCAGAAGCTGATATTTCCACCCGTTGTGTCAACCCAAAGCATTGTTTGGAACAAACCGGGTGTAGGCTGATTCTCTCCAACGACAATTCCGCTACTGCCGTCACTAGATGCATAGTTACCAATTGGTTGCTTTGAGTCCAATGCTAGAGCCACAAACCCAAGCTCATTACGGACAGCCTTGATTTCATGACCAACTGCATCGGCCAAAGCATCAACGTTGTCATCCAAAGCCATCAGACAAGGCCCGCCACAAAGGTAGCTACGTAATCAGTGTTGATGGCTCCGATTTCAGCCTTGGACCAGACATCGATATTATCTCTGGCATTCTGCTTCTGTTGTGACGTAAGTCCCTGCGTTGCGATGACGCTAACCCTGTTACCCAGAGCCGTTGTGATCGTTGCAGCGAAGTTTGCATCATCACCAAGAGCAGCGGATAGCTCGTCAAGAGTGTCCATAGCTGTAGGAGCGCCGGTAGTAAGAGCAGAGATAGCAGCAGTAATAGCAGCAGCAATCTTGGTGGAAGACCATGTGGATGTTCCAGCGGTAGCAGCGTCATTGATGGTTACGCTGGCAGGAATGGCATCGATGAGTCCCTTGAGTTCATTGAGGGCGACAACAAGGTTTCCCTTGCTGGTTGTGGTCAGTGCAGCCAGATCAGCGGCATTGCCATTCATCAAGGTCTTGTGAGCCTTTAGCTCGGTAGCAATACGTGTTGCCAAGTTGACAACGTTGGTGTCTAGCGACATTTAGATAAGTCCATTCTCGAAAATTAGCTGTAGGCTCCTCATGTCGTCATAAGCCGGATGAGGCTCTACTGCATTAACGTGAGTTACCAATGCGGCAATATCTACGCCGCTTTCTCCCCTGATACCTTGAGGGCCGGGATTTCCCTGCGGTCCTACAATACCTCTGGGACCGGGTACAGCAATCTGTACTGGGTTTGCGAGGTAAACTTCCTTGGACTCAACTGGACCCGGTTGCAATCCTTCGTCCAAGACTACTGGCGGAAAAACGGTATAGCTAGACATGCGTGACAACCCTGTTGACAAACACTTCACCCTCTGCTACGATCTGTACAGGCTTACCGGCAGGATCAATGAGCACGACATCGAAGAAACCCTTCTGGAAGTTCCACGCGAAAGACTGCACGGCAGTCCAGATAACATCTACACCCGAGTCGTGGACAGCAGTGTCCATTTCTGCAAGGATGGTTGAAACAAAGTCATTTTCGCTACGGACTTGACACTTTGCAGTGTATCCGGTAAGGTCTACTGGTTGCTTGTTGGCATCGGTAATCGGCCAGCGGTATCCAGAATCAATTCCCTGCTTCAACTTTAGTTTAATCACATTCGCAATTATACCATGCATTAGGAAGGAATAAAGATGGCTGAACTCTTCGTACCCGTGTATCCTAACGGGGATTTCGCGGTAGGTGGAGGATCATCTACCCCCAGTCATGTCAGGGCGTTCAAGGAAAAGATAAGTGCTCAGCGAAGCGCAGACAGGCTCCGCGACTACGAGTACAAATGGGACGAGACCAAGGGTAGGTACGTCCAGAAGACTCTGGGTACCTCAAAGGTTGTCAGGTTCATCTCGGAAGACTCTGTGGACGCAGTCAAAATGCGAATCAACAACGTGCTAGTCATGTACGCTGTCGAACCCGCGCTGTATAGAGAAATCATCGCCGCAATCAAGGATGAACTAGGATGAAGACTTGGATGCAAGTTGCTCTCGCAATCACCGGAGCAATAGCGATCTTCGCCATCATTCTCGGCATGGTGACAGCAGGACAAGCAAAGAGGGAGTCACAAGATGGCACGGTCCAACTCGACAAGTGGGGTAGCGTCCAAATCTGGGAAGACCCAGCCAGAGGAATCGTCTGTTACACCAGAACAAGCCCTACTGGATTCTCCTGCGTCAAACTCTAACTGTGGGTGGTGCTATACAGGTCAGCACTCAGACTGCCGTCCGAAATTGACATCAAGTCCCAAATGGTCCTGCGATTGCTTTTCGCGGGGGCATACAAAAGAACCTGTCATCAAGCGTGGTCGCAAGCGCAAGGTATAATGACAGTATGAACCGAACCTTCTACGTATTCGAGCTTAACGCAGCCAATGGGCAGCGTGCCGTTGGACTGACAGAAAACAACGTAGCCATGGGAATTGGATTCATTCCTGACCATCTGTTCCCCCCAACAAACGAGGAGGAAGCAGAAATCTTCACCAAGGCTATGTTCAATGCTTTTGGACAGCCTTATCCCCTACCCGATGAAATGAGAGAACGATCATGGATGTAAGACGACTTATTGTGGCTTGTGTTGTACCGCTGGCTTTGGCTGGTTGTACAATGCAACCCGCACCGCAGACAACGGTTACTGTACAGGCAATGCCGCCTTCGGCAGCATCAATGCCAATGAACAACGAATCTGCTTTTGATGCAGCCTTTGTTGTGCAGTTCACCAAGATGTTCGGCTATGCTCCCACACAGGAAGTGATTGTAGCTTCACGTAAGGTGGGCCATGCAACGTGTGATGCCCTCAATGCAGGAGTCACGTCTGACAAGATCGTCATGACGCTTTTGGAGTCCGCGACAACACAAGACGGACGCAACATGTTGCTTGTCGCAGCAGGCGTTGGAGTAGGCGTTTACTGCCCTGAACACATTAAGGACTTCGGATGAACGAAAACCCTGAGACCATGATCGTCATGGACGAACTAGGCATGGTTTGGCAGAGAGACGATACAAATGAAATGGTCATGTACAGGGATGGTGCTCCTCGACCATATACCCCCGAAGAAATCCTAGCCAAGGAAGAGCGTGTGGCAGAAGTTGCTCGCCGTGTTGCTGTTGTTGCAAGGCAGAAGCGAATCGAGACAGCATTGTCTGGATTGACAGCAAACGTGGCTAGCTTGCAGGCGTTGATCGATTCGCCTGATGCTACCCTCAATGCTTCCCCCGCTACAGCCATCAAGGGTCTTGCCAATGCAGTGAAGCGTAACCTGCAATTGGTTGCTGACGTAGCCGCTGATTTGTTGAATTGAAATGTTCAATTCATATTTGAGAAAATGTGAATAATTCTAGTAGAAGTACGATGCAGTATTCTGAAAGAATGCACCATTTCATATAGTCCGCCCCTTTCCCATTCCTGCATTGTGTAGAAAACATTGCGTACACCCCCTCAAAAGAATGCAATACAAATGCACAGGAATGCATGGCGTACAGCATCATTTAAATGCACACACATATACTCAACAATGCAACAATGCATAACCATATGTGTATGCGTGTATGCACATACATGTACGTGCCTTTACAAATAGGCATAGCAAAAGCCCCTATTGCTAGGGGCTAATGCATTGTATGCACTACATGCACACGGTATCCCATACTAGCGTGCCTGCCTCATCCTCAATGACGAGGAAGCCTGTCATGTGGGATGCAACCTCGATCAGCACACTGATCATGCTGTGTGCCATGACAGGCGCTTCGTGCCCGTTGCTTACGCTGATGAGGTAGAACATCTTGACTCCCTTAGTAGCTGGTAGTGCTAGCTTAGCAGGGTAGAGCATAGGTTGTCTACACCCTACCCATACTAGTTAGGCCCAGTCTGCGATGTCCTTCCAGTACTCATACTTCTGGGTAGCCCTGTCCTCTGCTGCCCTTGCCTCTGCCTCTGCCTTGTCAAGCCTGTTGCCCAAGTCAGTGATGTCCTGCTGAGGGGCGTACTTCTCATACCAGTCATACAGCTTGCGCAAGTGCTGTGCATCCTGCTCTGCGCCCAGTGCCATGATTTCGGCAAGCTTCCATGCGCCCTCTGCTGTGTATTCCCTTGTGCTCATAGGTAGAGCTTACTGCATACCCGCACTATGCGCAACCCTAGATAGGTAGTCTTTGCATGTTGACAAGGGTAGCTAGCAGGAGTACTGTTTACTCATGAGCACAGCACAGGTTGACGAAAAGGGCATTTGGCGCGTGTGGAATGACA
>Ga0302207_1000070_pt1 | contig 40560 bp, 34 predicted proteins | sample II_Fen_E2_2_FD_198792 | JGI IMG/M metagenome (GOLD analysis project Ga0302207, IMG submission 198792) | Peat permafrost microbial communities from Stordalen Mire near Abisko, Sweden - II_Fen_E2_2 | ecosystem: Environmental > Terrestrial > Soil > Wetlands > Permafrost | place: Sweden: Abisko...
TTACGGTGGTGGCTATGGTGGCTATTACGGCAGTGGGCAATTCAATAAAGGTCATCAGGATGCCAATGAACGTTTACGTAACGGAATTAGTTCCCGAACAGGTGGAATTGCCAGTAGCTCAACAAGAACATCAGTAAACTCACGGCAATCAGCAAATCAATATACAACCATTAGTGGAAGCAACAATGCCTCCAGAACCAGAGGTACAGCAATATCGGGAACTGGAAATAATAGTTCCAGATCAACATTACGATCAGTGTACAACGGAACAGGTTTTGTTAGGAGTGCCTTTACTCCAAGAAATTCTAGTAGAGGAACAAATGGTACAATTTATACAACTTCTTTGCGGTCAGATATTTCAACAATAAATACACGTTCACGAACAGCAACAAATAATTTAAGTAACACAAATAATTCTTCATCACGTTCCTTAAATAACAATTCGAATGCGGTAAGATATTCTACAGAGTCAAGTTCAAGAAATATTTATTCAAGCGGAAATTCGACGAGAAGTAATTACTCTACAGGAAACAATTCTTCATATAATTCGTCTTCAAATAACTCTGGAAGTAGTAGAAGTAGTAGTCCTTCATACAGCAGTGGTTCTGGCAATTCAGGTGCTTCATCCGGAGGTAGTGGAAATAGTGGTTCCAGAAGTTCAGGCGGGGGTGGTGGACGTCGATAATTTATAATAAGTAAAATTACAAATCAATTTAAAAATTTGAGAGATATGAAAAACTATTTATTAACAATTGCTATAATATTCAATATTTCGACATTATTTTCGCAAACAGTATTTGATGCGAATAGCAATAGCAGTTCAGATATTAATGGTACTGCACGCTACATGAGTATGGGAGGAGCATTTGGTGCATTGGGAGGAGATGCATCGTCTATTATTGATAATCCGGCAGGGCTTGGTATTTACCGAAAATCGGAAATATCGACAACGTTGAATATGCAGTTGCAAAAGTCTTCTGCCAATTGGAACGATGTAAACGCCAGTAACAACAAATCAAATATCCAGTTTAATAATTTTACATACATAATTGCGACTCCGACATACAGAAGCCAACAAGACAATGCGAAAGGTTTATTTAGTTCAAACTGGTCTTTTTCGTTCAATCAAATAAAGAATTTCGATCGCAATGTAACAATTAACGGAGGAAGTTCACTTTCTTCAATGACGGATTACATGAGATATTTTACATCCAACATCGATCCTTCTAATCTTTCATCTTCGAGCGAATATAATCCGTATGACAACACCAACGTATCATGGCTTTCAATATTATCCTGGAATGCCTTTCTGACTGATACTGTCAATGGACAATACGCCAAATTTTTGAACAATGGTGAAACGGTAACTCCAAGCTATCATTTATCCGAACGAGGTCACATAAATAAATATTCGATTGCATGGTCCGGAAACTTCAGCAATAAATTTTATTTAGGAACATCTGTTGATTATACGGAAATAAATCATAGCACAACAAGTACCTATGAAGAGGCTTTCGCAGATGGTGGTGATATGAGTTTAATGAATAATTTCTCAACAAAAGGAGGTGGAGTTAGCCTTTCTGTTGGAGCAATCTATAAACCGACTGACAATCTTCGTCTTGGTTTTGCATTTCATTCTCCTACAATGTATTATTTAACCGATCATTCTTATTCTGATTTGGTCTCAAATATAGGCATTTACCACAATTATTCTGCTACTCCAAATGACACCTATTATGATAATTCCTATATGCTTCAAGGACCTTTACAATTAAATGCAAGTGTCGCATATGTAGTCAATAAAGGGATTTTAAGTGCAGAATATGTCTACAATAATACTACAGGAATGAAACTGATGGATTCGGATGGGAATAGCTCCAGTTATGATAAATATGAAAATAATGATATAAATACGATGTTAAAAAACGTCCATACCATTAAATTAGGCGCTGAATACCGTATTACCGATAATTTATCCGTAAGAGCAGGATATGCTGTCAAAACGGCTTCTGCTAATGATAATGCTATTAAATACCTTAATTTAAATTCTGTCAGAACAGACACGGAATTCTTTGTCAACAACTCAAACACAAACTATTTAAGCTGTGGCTTTGGTTATCACGAAAACTCATGGTTTTTGGATTTTGCATATCAAAGGGTAAATTATAATGAAGATTTCTATCCATATGATTATACTGCAACACAAGCCATTTACAACAATACAAAATCGGCTTCAGTATCTACTTCTAAAGATAATTTGGTAGCAACATTAGGATTTAAGTTTTAAGTATTTAGTACAAATAAATTCCATTTAAATTTTTTAATCAAAGATTGAATTGGTCTATTAACTCTGGATTTATGAACAAAACGTTCAAGAAACCGTTCTATTGTCATAATCCTAATAATATGGTAACAGTTCTAAATTCATTCAAATAAAGATAAACACGAATAATATTATTGTTACATTTGGATTAATATTTTAAATAGAGCAATGAATCTGATAAAATTTATGTTTTTAATTTTGCATTAAAGGTCGGTTTTATAACCGGCCTTTTTTTGTAAATGCGAATTATCTGAATTAAACTATAAGTTTTAATATACCATTAATTCAACTCAACGAAATGGGTCTATAGTATTCTTTGTTATTTGCTTCAAAAAGCGTACCTTTGCACCCTCAAATTTATTTCCCATCAACATTGAATTATGAGCTTACAATCCGAAATACTTCGTCGCAGAACATTTGCCATCATCAGTCATCCCGATGCAGGGAAGACCACTTTAACTGAAAAATTGTTGCTTTTTGGAGGAGCAATCCATGTTGCCGGAGCTGTAAAATCAAATAAAATAAAAAAAACGGCGACTTCGGACTGGATGGAGATTGAAAAACAACGTGGAATTTCAGTTGCAACTTCCGTTATGGGTTTCGAATACCGTAATTACAAAATCAATATTCTCGACACTCCGGGTCACCAGGACTTTGCTGAAGATACTTATCGCACACTTACTGCCGTTGATAGTGTTATTATTGTAGTGGACACAGCAAAGGGCGTAGAAGCTCAGACACGCAAACTTATGGATGTTTGCCGAATGCGAAAAACACCTGTCATGATTTTTGTCAACAAAATGGATAGGGAAGGAAAAGATCCTTTTGACTTGCTGGATGAATTGGAATCGGAACTGGGTATCCATGTACGTCCCCTCAGCTGGCCAATCAATCAGGGTTTCTCATTTAAAGGCGTTTATAATATCCATAAAGAGAATCTTGAACTTTTCACACCCAACAAACAATCTATAAGCGAATCAGTTGCTTTTTCTGATATCAATAGTCCTGAACTGGAAAATTATGTTGGTGAGCATGATGCCAGAAAGTTACGAGAGGACATGGAATTAATCAATGGGGTTTATTCAAAATTTGATATCACTAAATATCTTGCCGGCGAACTTGCTCCAGTTTTCTTTGGTAGTGCTCTGAATAATTTCGGAGTAAAAGAATTATTAGATTGCTTTGTAGAAATAGCCCCTTCTCCCCGACCGATTCATTCACAGGAACGCGAAATAGATCCTTATGAAGAAGCATTCTCAGGCTTTGTATTTAAAATTCATGCCAACATGGATCCAAATCACCGCAGTTGCATAGCTTTCGTTAAGATTTGCTCGGGCAAATTTGAACGTAATGTAAACTACAAGCATGTTCGGCACGGTAAGATGATGCGATTCTCAAGCCCTACAGCTTTTATGGCTCAGAAAAAAGAAACCGTGGATGAAGCTTATGCAGGTGACATTGTTGGATTACCTGATACCGGGAACTTCAAAATCGGAGATACGCTTACCAGTGGTGAAGATCTTCACTTTAAAGGTATTCCAAGCTTCTCACCGGAAATGTTCAAATACATAGAAAACGCCGATCCAATGAAGACTAAACAGTTGGATAAAGGCATACACCAATTAATGGATGAAGGCGTAGCTCAGTTATTCGTAAACCAATATAATGGAAGAAAAATTATCGGAACGGTAGGACAACTTCAGTTTGAAGTAATACAATACCGATTGCTGCATGAATATAATGCCCAATGTCGCTGGGATCCTATTTCACTTTACAAAGCGTGCTGGGTAGAAAGTGATGACGAAACAGAACTGGATAACTTTAAGAAACGAAAAGCACAATACATGGCCAAAGACAAAAGTGGTCGGGATGTCTTTTTGGCAGATTCAGGTTATGTACTTCAAATGGCGCAAAACGATTTTAAAAATATAAAGTTTCATTTCACTTCGGAGTTCTGATAAATCAATTTTCACGAATCAGGAAAAATGAAACACATTTTAAAAGGGCAGTTTGTGAAAGCAGGCTGCCCTATTTTTTTTATTGAAACCTTTTCACCCTATTATTTTAAGCATATTTATACCCTTTCTGTTCTCTTTCAACTTATTTATTGACAACTGGATAGATGTTCAACTAAAAACGGTTAAAATAAACAAGAATTCGCAGATTAAGGGTTGCACAAAACAAGAAAAAGCAGTACTTTTGCACAAATTTGGACAATTGAGTAGGAAAGACAATTCAATCAAAACACGATATATGCAAAAGTACAAACCACTCCACTTAGTGTTGGAAGATGGAACAGTTTTTAAAGGAAAATCCTTTGGTTATGAGAAACCAGTAGCTGGTGAAGTTGTTTTTAATACTGCCATGGTTGGGTATCCGGAAAGTTTAACAGACCCATCGTATGCTGGACAATTGTTAGCTATTACTTTCCCGTTAGTTGGGAATTACGGTGTTCCGAATGACACCATCCAAAACGGGCTTTCTACTTATTTCGAATCGGAAAAAATCCAGGCCACCGGCCTGATTATTTCCGATTTTTCTTTTGAATACAGTCATTGGAATGCAGATAAAGGTCTTAGTGAATGGCTTATTGAAAATAAAACACCAGGAATTTTTGGAGTTGATACCCGTGAGCTAACTAAGTTAGTGCGTGAAAAAGGAACCATGAGAGGAAAGTTTATTTTTCCCGATGGCGAAGATATTGAGTTTATAAATCCGGATGATGAGAATCAAGTTGCAAAAGTAAGTTGTGATGACGTAATTACTTATGGGAACGGCAAACACCGGGTATTGTTAGTCGATTGTGGAGTTAAACATAACATTATCCGTTGTCTTTTAAAACGCAACACTACAGTGATTCGTGTACCATGGGATTACGACTTCAACCAAATAGAATTTGATGGTCTGTTTATTTCAAATGGCCCTGGTGATCCTGAATATTGTAAAGATACTGTAAAAAACATACAAAAAGCCATGCAGACCGATAAACCTATTTTCGGTATTTGTATGGGAAATCAATTACTTTCAGTTGCCGGAGGTGCCAAAACCTATAAATTAAAATACGGTCACCGCAGCCATAACCAACCGGTACAATTGGTTGGAACAAACAGGGCTTTTATTACTTCACAAAATCATGGTTTCGCTGTCGACAATAAAACATTGGGAGCTGATTGGGAACCTCTGTTCGTAAATATGAATGACGGAACCAATGAAGGTATCCGGCACAAAACAAAGCCCTGGTTTTCGGCACAATTTCATCCGGAAGCATCCTCCGGACCAACAGATACTGAATTTCTGTTTGATGTATTTATTAAAACACTGACCCATACAACTAAAAGCATTCCACAACTTATTGAAGAGGAACTGGAATCCAGGTTAGTTACAAAACACATATACAACGGAGTAGAAAAGGGTGATATTAAGAAAGTACTTGTTCTCGGTTCAGGAGCATTGAAAATAGGGGAAGCAGGAGAGTTTGATTATTCCGGTTCACAGGCCTTGAAAGCCCTAAAAGAAGAAGGTATTGAAACAGTGTTGATCAACCCAAACATTGCCACTGTACAAACCTCGGAAGGTATTGCAGATAAAGTATATTTTCTACCGGTAACTCCCGACTTTGTGGAACGTGTTATAGAAAAAGAAAGACCGGATGGTGTTTTTCTTTCTTTCGGAGGACAGACCGCCCTAAACTGTGGTGTTGCATTATTCAGGGATAAGATATTTGAAAAATACAATGTACGGGTACTTGGTACACCGGTACAATCCATTATTGATACAGAAGATCGTGAAATTTTCAACCAGAAGCTATCTGAAATTTCTGTAAAGTACATTCAAAGTGAAGCCGTAAATGATCTTGAAAATGCGATAAGGGCTGCCAATGAACTGGGCTATCCGGTAATTGTCCGGGCTGCTTATGCACTTGGCGGACTAGGGAGCGGTTTCTGTGATAATGACGAAGAAATGAAAACCCTGGTGGATAAAGCTTTCGCCTATTCGTCTCAGGTACTGGTTGAAAAATCCTTAAAAGGCTGGAAAGAGATTGAATATGAAGTTGTACGGGATAGATACGACAATTGTATCACAGTTTGTAATATGGAGAACTTCGATCCACTTGGTATTCATACAGGTGAAAGTATTGTTGTTGCACCTTCACAAACACTAACAAACACTGAATATCATAAACTTCGCGAACTTGCCATACGAATTATCCGACATATTGGGATTGTGGGTGAGTGTAATGTGCAATATGCTTTTGATCCATCTTCAGAAGATTACAGGGTTATTGAAGTTAATGCACGTTTGAGCCGTTCATCAGCACTTGCTTCCAAAGCTACCGGATATCCGCTTGCTTTTGTTGCAGCGAAACTAGGATTAGGCTATGGGTTGCCTGAATTAAAAAACTCAGTTACAAAAGACACCTCAGCCTTTTTTGAACCTGCTCTTGATTATATTGTTTGTAAAATACCCCGTTGGGATTTAGGTAAATTTCAGGGCGTATCACGTCAGCTAGGCAGCAGCATGAAGTCGGTTGGTGAAATTATGTCAATAGGGCGTAATTTCGAAGAGGCATTCCAGAAAGGGTTACGTATGATTGGACTCGGCATGCATGGATTTGTTGCCAATAAAGATTTTTATGCTGATGATGTAGATACTGCATTGAACCAACCAACTGACAAACGGGTATTTTACCTAGCTCAGGCATTACATGGCGGATACTCAATAGACAGATTGCATGAACTGACTAAAATTGATAAGTGGTTTTTATACAAGCTTCAACATATCGTTGAAAAAGAGCACGAACTTGAAACGTTTAATTCATTGAATGAATTGCCGGATGATGTGCTTCGACGTGCCAAAGAAATGGGGTTCTCGGATTTCCAGATCACCCGTTTGGTTACCAAATGCAGCAGTGATGACATTGATGATGCTATTAAACTTACCCGTCTACACCGTAAAAGTCATGGTATTGTTCCGGTAGTGAAACAAATTGACACTCTTGCTGCTGAATATCCTGCCCAGACCAATTATCTTTACTTGACCTATGGTGGAACTGCCAACGATGTAAAATATCTGGGTGACCACCGTTCCGTGGTAGTACTTGGATCTGGGGCTTATAGGATTGGGTCCTCTGTGGAATTCGACTGGTGCGGTGTAAATGCGCTACTTACAATTCGGAAAGAAGGATTCCGGTCGGTGATGATTAATTACAATCCGGAAACGGTTTCGACCGATTACGATATGTGCGACAGGCTTTACTTCGATGAGTTGAGTTTTGAACGTGTCATGGACATTATAGATATGGAAAATCCAATGGGAACCATTGTTTCTACAGGAGGACAGATTCCGAACAATCTCGCTTTAAAACTTGCAGAGTCAAATGTCAACATTCTTGGAACAAAAGCCAATTATATAGATATGGCAGAGGACCGTCATAAATTCTCATCGATGCTTGATACATTGAAGATCGATCAACCCCGCTGGAAAGAACTGACTACCTTCGAAGATGTAAACGAATTTGTAGATGGCATTGGTTACCCGGTATTAGTTCGTCCTTCGTACGTTCTCTCGGGGGCAGCTATGAATGTATGTTACGATGCTTCACAGCTTGAAAACTTCTTAAAACTAGCAACCGATGTTTCTAAGAAACATCCGGTAGTAATTTCTGAATTTATTGAACGCTGCAAGGAAATTGAGATTGATGCCGTAGCTAATAAAGGAGAAATTCTGGTATATGCCATTTCTGAACATGTAGAATTTGCGGGAGTTCATTCAGGTGATGCTACCACGCAGTTTCCGCCACAAAAAATTTATGTAGAAACGATTCGCCGTATAAAGAAAATTGCCAGTGAGATCGCTAAATCGCTCAACATTTCAGGGCCGTTTAATATACAGTTTCTGGCGCGTGATAACTACATTAAAGTAATTGAGTGCAACCTGCGTGCATCCCGTAGTTTCCCTTTTGTATCCAAAGTATTGAAAATAAACTTTATTGAGCTGGCGACAAAAGTAATGCTTGGCCTTCCGGTTGAGAAACCTGAGAAGTCGGCATTCGACCTCGATTATGTAGGTATCAAAGCATCTCAGTTCTCTTTTGCCCGCTTGCAACAAGCTGACCCTGTACTGGGAGTTGATATGGCTTCAACTGGAGAAGTTGGTTGTATTGGGGATGATTTTTCTGAGGCTATTCTAAAATCATTGCTTTCAGTTGGTTATCGCATTCCGAAGAAACGCATTCTGATTTCATCAGGCGAAACAAAATCTAAATTAGAACTTTCGGAAGCTTGCCTCTTATTACAAAAGAAAGGTTACGAAATGTTTGCAACGCGTGGAACACAAAAATTCCTAAAAGAAAACGGCGTACACGCTACAGCGGTAAACTGGCCTGACGAAGACGGAGATCTGAATGTAAAGAATATGATTTCAAACAAGGAATTTGATCTAGTTATCAACATTCCGAAAAACACGTCGAAACGAGAGTTGGCAAATGATTATGTCATTCGCCGTGGAGCTATTGACTTCAACATTCCGTTGTTTACAAATGCCCGATTAGCTTCTGCTTTTATCACAGCATTTTGTACGATGAGTTTTGAAGACATAAAGATAAAGAGTTGGGATGAGTATTAATCAGACAATGGAACAAAGATTAAAAACTATATAACCAAATAACCGGTTGCAATGAAGCAACCGGCTATTTGGTTATTAAACTATATATCTTACCTGACAAAGCAAATTACGTAAGTCGGTTCGGTTATCGGGAGGTTATAATAATTCTACCAGCATCTGGATTGTTTGTTATAAGCCAGAAATAAAGCTCATCTTAAAATCAGCATTGTTTGCACCCTAATATCAAAATCTGGATTATTATCTATTAATGAATACTTTCTGTTTGTCAACAATATAAATACCATTAGGCAATCCGTCTTGATAATAACTACGAATAACATTCTTAAGAAGTAATCGTCCATCAACATTGTAAACATTTACTGCTACATTTGGATCTGCTGAGAGTATAGTCGTTGTTCGAATGCCTATAGTTTTTATGGATAAAACGATATATAATACCACCTGACTACCTCCCAATGTAAAAGTGAAAGAACCGGAGGCAGGTGCTGTTAGCGGGATATTGTAGCTGCAAACCTAATATACGCCACTTGCCGTCTTTTGTATAAACACCACCTTTCATAAACAGGCTCTTTTTTTTACAAATAAGATCACAGCCAGACCAAAGTCGGATCTGATTATAAAGCTAAAAAAAGCTAAGTTCAACAAATTGAAACTATTTCAGAATATATGTTCTTTGAAATGTTTCAAGAATAACCGTTCTCTTCACACATAGTTCGCAATAGAGTAAAAAAACGTGACATTCAGCATTAGTTTCACCCTTGCCTAATACACACCTAAAATCTGCTAAGGAACACGAGAGCAAGTATTCTGAATTCTGTTCCTAACACCTCTATTTCCCCTTGAAAATGTCTCCATACAGTAAACGAACGATGTCGAAATTCAGGATACACTCCTGTGGGATGAATTATAAAAAATAAAATCAGGAAAGAGTCTTCAAGAAAATCACGGTTATGCATCAATTATTACAACCCATTATAGCCATCTTATTATAAACGACAAACGATCCATTGTGGCAATGCGGTTGATTTTTTTGGGTTGTATTGAAGAATGAGTTAAGAGGCATCTGCAAACACGCAGAATATGTATTACTTTTGCAAAACCAAGCAACAGTAATCAACGATACTTATCTCCCCTTTTCAGGAGATCTGATATCGATTTACCATCCATTAAACAAAATGATACTCAACTTAAAAGAAGGAGAATATTTAGGACAAAACCTGAAAGCAGCGAATTCTGACTGTTTTAAACTGGATGTCTCCATCTATGAGTCCAACTGCGAAATTCAAAAACACTACCACGACAATGGATATCTAAGCATCTTGATAAAAGGAAGTTATGATGAAAAAAACACCACTGAAAACAAACTGATTTTCTGCGGTGATATCCTATTCAGGCCAAGCCTATATACTCACCAGGATTCTTTTGAAAATCAGGGAGGCGCTTGTTTCAATATTGAGTTCAAGCCGGATTGGGCAAAGCATCTAAACACAAATTTAAAACTACCGGCCAAACTCAACTACTACAAAACCGGAAGTTTTCCGTCCCTGTACAAGTCATTCATAAACTTTCAGGCTGATTATAACGAAGAGTTATCTTTCGAATATATCTGCGACTGGCTTTTTCAGATTAACCAAATGAACCTCGCAAAAGGCTCCTTGCCCTGGATAAACAAAATTACTCAGATACTGGAGAATGAACTTGATTGTTTTCACTCCATACAATCACTTTCCGAGAGGGTTTATGTTCATCCAATGTATCTTATTAGGGCTTTTAAAGAAAGAATAGGGATCACTATTGGCGAATACCAACTAAAAATGAAGATAGAAAATTCGGTTTCGCTTTTAATGAACACGTCGTTATCCATAAGCGATATCTCGTACCGTAACGGGTTCTATGATGATGCCCATTTTATCCGTACTTTTAAGTCTGTTTATAGCACCTCACCCCATCAATTCAGACTATCTATGAAAAGGTTTGTCTGATGCAATTTTATATCACCGGAATATAGGAACTTTGCAGCCTAATTTACAAACCATGATAACAAGATATTTCAACGTTGCAGTGTTAGCATTAGCAATCATTTCTTCAAACAGCTTGCATGCCGAAGACAGTCCGGCATTTGACTACACTAAAATTTATTCGCTTTGCTTAGATGCCAATGTAAAGCCCGCACTATCTTTAATCGAAAGTAATAGTACAAAAACGTTATCAGCCAAAGATACTAAGTTCAAGACTGAAATAGAAAACAGGTTCAAGTTTGCTGAAGACAGAAGTACTTATCTTGAAGACAAAAAATCAGAGATAAGCAATCTTCACATCTTGTTTCATGATTATTGGAGAATGTCTCTCCTCGACAACAACAAGAACTATGATAAGGAATTCGCTGACACTCTTAGAAGTTTCTTTTCTGCCGAATATGCAATCCCGAAAAGCAACATCTCCGATGACAGCCTGGATGTTTATTTCAAAAAATATGTTGAGTCGAAAGGTCTTCATTCAGTAGGCGGAATAAGTAAAACAGGGAGATTATATGACATGCTCATTTGGAGTACACAAAAAGACACCACCTATACCATTCACCTGCATAAAGAAATAATCAATGTTCGTGTTGTGCTTATGGATAGATTTATCTCTTTAGGTTGGGAAGATTACGCAACACTAGGCAAACGTTATCCGGGTGGCTGGTCTACAAGAGATGCTCTCTTTTGCGTAGAGAAATCATACAAGTTAGATAGCGAACACTTCCTGATCAGTTATCTGGGACACGAAGGCAGGCATTTCATGGATCTGAATGCTTATCCAAAACTAAAAAGCGCCGATTTAGAATACCGGGCTAAACTTACCGAGTTGAGCCTTGCAAGAGAAACACTTTACGAACTGATAGGTGACTTTATTGATAACGCTAACTATGACAGCCAGAATGGACATTCGATAGCCGACTATTGCGTAATCAGAGATCTATCGAAACAATTCTTTCATGTAGAATTTGAAAAGGATATCAATAAATGGAACAAAATCAGTGTAGCCCGGATAAATAAGTCCGCTTACAAAATTCTCCAGGCAAACACAAAGTTATTGAACAGTAAAGGAGGAAATATCAATGGATTTATCAAAAGCTAAAGAAATGACGACTGCATTCCTGGAACTATGCTAGCATAGTTCTGCAAATGCATTAAGTCCTGGAAATATTCATAATTTCAAGAGTTGTAGACTTAGGACCTGCGATTCTTCAACAAATCAGAGATTCGGATAAACCTATCAAAAAAAGAGCTCCCTGCTTTTTCAACCATGAATGCATGTTTTGCGAATAAGCAATCAATTATTGGTATTAAAACCTATAAATTCAGTACCTTTGCAGCCGATTTAGAAAAAGCTACCAAGCAACCAAAATAAAATTTATAGAAAAAGAGCAATTTATGAAGCGTATTAACGAATACAAGAAATTATTTAATGTTGAACCCGACACAGATCTTAAACAATTAAAATCCACTTATCGTAATTTAGTAAAAGAATGGCATCCTGACAAATTTCTGGCAGGAGATGAGCAGGCCAAGGAAGCTGAACTTAAAAGCCGACAAATCATTGATGGATATCATTTCTTAGTAAGCATTTCACCCGAAACAAAAGCTGCAAATGAAGTGGAATATAATACAATTACAGCAGAATCGGGCATAGCCGATTTAAAATTAAAAGGTCAATTACTTGAAGTTTCATTTTTAGATGGTTCTACCTACGAATATTTCGGGGTTTCACAAAATATCTTTACCAGGTTAATTAATGCCGATAAGCAATTGCGTTTTGCAAAAAGAAATATTTTTAATTCTTATTTGTATCGTAAATCAAAAAAAGCTACTGAAGTCGCTTAGTTTATTTTATCAACGACATTACCTTCGGCTGAACCTTGCAAACAATGTTCAGCCGATTTTATTTTTGAGTGAGTTATTTTTTGATTCAAACCTACATCTGAAAGCAAAATAACCATCTCTGTGAACAATTAGACGGCATCTGCCTTTTGTTCATCGGGTGTTTATTCTCTGATTAAAGCTTTACATATCCATCTTTAGTACGTTCGTCCCCCTTTTTCGTGGATTCAACGGATTTAATATGTGAATAAATACAGAATGTCCTACTTTTGCACTGTTTTTGATCTCAACACTCTAAAATGAATTATGTTGAGATTCACTTATACACAAGACAAGACAAGAAAACCAAAACTATAAACAAATGATTATGAATTTACGGAAAGTGATTTTATCTTTCGTGCTGCTGTCATTCTTTGCAGGTATTTTTGCCGAGCCATCGGGAGAAAGAACAAGTCTGAGCGGCAACATTAAAGATGAAGCGAACGGAGAAGCACTTATAGGTGTAACGGTTTCTATTAAAGAATTAAAAAGTGGCACTGTAACAAATAGTTACGGATTTTATTCTATCAGTGTTCCCAAGGGGAATTATACAATTGAAGTTTCTTATGTGGGGTATCAACCGGTCACAAAAAAGATTAACCTGGATCAGCCGGTGAAACTTGATCTTGAAATAAAATCAGCAGCCAATGAGATAAGAGAAGTGGTAGTATCCTCTCGCAGGAAAGATGCCAACGTGACTATGAACCTGATGAGTATACAGCAGGTTTCCATTACCACCATTCGTAAAATGCCGGCTTTGATGGGAGAAGTTGATTTATTAAAAGCAGTGCAACTGTTGCCGGGCGTAGTTTCTGCAGGTGAAGGAACGTCCAGCTTTAGTGTGAGAGGTGGTGGCATTGACCAGAACCTGATTGTGCTGGATGAAGCGACTATTTATAATGCTTCGCATATGATGGGGTTTTTCTCGGTGTTCAATAACGATGCCATTAAAAACATGACGTTGTACAAAGGGGATATTCCGGCATCCTACGACGGGAGGTTAGCTTCACTGCTCGATATACAGATGCGGGATGGGAATTCCAAGAAATTTTCCGGTAGTGGTGGAATTGGATTGATATCCAGTCGTCTGACCCTCGAAGGTCCAATCGGTTCGGATAAAACATCGTTTATTGTATCAGCCCGCCGTACTTATGCCGACCTATTCCTGAAACTTTCATCTGACAAAGAAATAAACAACAATCAGCTTTATTTTTATGATTTCAATGCCAAGTTCAACCATCGTATCGATGACAACAACCGCGTTTTTCTCTCCGGCTATTTCGGACAGGACCTGTTCAAAAATACCGATGCAGGCTTTAATTTTGGGAATGCAACCGTTACAGGACGTTGGAACCATCTCTTCTCACCGAAACTGTTCAGTAACTTTTCGCTAAACTACAGCAGGTATAATTACGGACTGGAATCGAGCATGAGCAACGAGAGTAATTTCGACTGGAAATACAACATGCAGGATGTGAGTCTTAAAGCTGACTTTACATATTTTGCTACACCCGAAAACACAATTAAGTTTGGTTATAATGCCATATTGCACAATCTAAAGCCGGGTATAGTTACCTCTACGGGTGGAGCAACCAGCTATGATACTTATGAGTTGCCCGCAATTAATGCTTTTGAACATGCTCTTTATGTTTCGGACGAATATCAGGTTTCAGAACATTTATCACTAAAAGCAGGATTGCGAATCACAGCCTTTTCGAGTATCGGAAGCGGCACGGTGTACAACTACGATGCCAATTACAATTCGATTGATTCCACCGTTTATAAGACAGGGGATGTGATTAAAACATTTTATAGGTTAGCACCCCGCTTAGGAATAACCTATTTATTAAACGAAAAATCATCCGTAAAAACAAGTTATGCACGCACCAACCAGTTTTTACAAATGGCTTCCAACTCTACGGCGGGAACTCCACTTGACCTATGGTTCACTGCAGGTAAGAACATCCAACCACAAACCTGCGATCAATATGCGGTGGGTTACTTCCGTAACTTTCTAAACAATGAACTGGAAGGATCAGTGGAGTTGTTCTATAAGAACATGCAAAACACCGTGGACTTCCGCGACCATGCCCAGTTATTGCTTAACAGGAAGTTGGATGGCGAGTTGCGTTTCGGAGACTCAAGAGCCTACGGCGCTGAATTCCAGATACAAAAGAACCAGGGAAAACTCACCGGCTGGATTAGTTATACCTATTCAAGGTCTGAACGAACCATTCAGGGGGTAAACAACAATGAGACTTACCTGGCACCATACGATCGCCCCAATACGGTTTATATTGTGGGAAGTTATGAATTAAATAAACACCTCTCCTTTGGAGCCAATTTTATATATGCTACCGGACAACCGGTGACCTATCCCATAGCCCGTATGGAGGTTGGAAACGTTATTTTACCCGTATATTCCAAACGGAATGAATACCGGATGCCTGACTACCATCGGCTCGATGTATCCCTTACCTGGATACCTCCCACCAAAAAGAAGCATTCCTGGTCAGGCGAATGGAATTTTTCGGTGTACAACGTATACGGCCATAAGAATGCATGGGCCATTAATTTTGTAGACGACCAGGATACTGCTTACAAAACCAAAGCCGAGATGACCTATCTGTTTACTTTTGTCCCTTCTATTACCTACAACTTTAAATTCTAACTGATATGAAATTCAACTATATAATTGCAGGTCTGTTGCTGGCAACACTGTTTACCGCCTGTACCACCGACATTACTATAGATCTGAAGGGTACTACCCCCGAACTGGTTGTGGAAGGTGCTATCACTACTGATACCATGGCTCACAATATAAGCCTAAAAAAAACATCCGCCTACTTCTCCAACCTCCCTGCAGAAGTTATTACGGGTGCTATAGTCACCTTGAGTGATGGAGTGAGTACCATTACCCTGGCTGAAGAGGATCAGAAGAAAGGAAATTATCAGACACCTGCAAACTATTACGGAGTAGCAGGCCGCACCTATACCCTTACCATTGACAATGTGGATGTGAATGCCGATGGTGTAAAGGAGAGCTACACAGCATCCTGTCCTATAAACCGGACTGTAACAGTCGACAGCATCGAAGTAAAGAAAGAACGGCTTTTCCAGACTGATATGTGGGCATTAAAAGCATCATTTCAGGATCCTGCAGGAGAAAGCAACTACTATCTGGTTCGAAATTACAGAAACAATGTTAGTGTATCGGATAGCATTCAGGAATGGGGTATAACCGGTGATGAATTTTTTAATGGGAAATACCTTATTTCCGAAACCATGATGTACTTCTCTTCCACTAAAAAAGACGAAGTATTGCTAAAAGGTGATACGGTTACTCTCGAGTTATGCGCTATTACCAAAGATTACATGGAATATATCCAGGAAGCGCAAGATGAATTTAGGGGCAGAAACCCTTTATTTGGAGGGCAACCCGCCAATATCCGCACGAATATTAAACAACTATTACCGGTTAATGGGAGTGGTAATCCACACGGTTATTTTGCAGCTTATTCTGTATCCTGGGCTAACAAGGTATATAACGGGTTATAACCTTTAATTCAATCATGAATTAAAAGGTCGAATATCTAAATTTCAAAAAGAATAAAAGTGAAATTTGCAGACTAGTTAAATTAGATATATAAGTTTAATTTAAGATAAGTAGTAAATATTCAATTCAACCTTCAGGGTGTAAAATAGCAGTTTAAGTTTCACTTAAGACAACTAAAAACATAAAATTGGCTGAACTCATTAAATGAAGTTCAGCCATTTTTATGTTTGGCACAAGCGGAATAGATTACAGTTGAAAAAGCCTCCAATCGAACCTTATCAGACATTAGTTGTTAGTTAGTGTAGAATTCATTCAAATAAATCTCCCTATGATAAGTAATATAAAAACACCTGAAAAAACTACAATTAAACTACCAGACACGATCTTCAAGGACTTTGATCCAAGGGAAGACAAAATACTTAGAATCATTGATAACGAAGGAAAGGTTCTGAACAAAGAGCTAATGCCCGACCTGGATGATGAGACAATCATTAAAGCTTACAAATCGATGCTTTTTGCCCGTGTCACCGACGAAATGGCGGTATCGTATCAACGACAGGGTCGCATGTTCACTTACCCCCCTATTTTAGGTCAGGAGGCTATCCAAATAGCTGCCGGATTGATTATAAGAGAAGATGACTGGCTGGCACCTGCTTTTCGTGAATTGGGAATTATGATGGCAAAAGGGGTTACTCCAAAAGAAATATTCCTCTACTATATGGGAAATGAACAGGGGAGTAATTTTAGAAGTGCCAATCATGTCCTTCCCATTTGTGTTCCCATAGGCTCCCAATTATTACATGCAACCGGGATTGGGTATTCCATCAAATATCAGAAAAAAGATGAAGTAGTATTTACCTATGTGGGTGATGGCGGTACTTCGGAAGGTGATTTCAGTGAAGCGTTGAATTTTGCTGGTGTATGGAATGTTCCTGTGATTTTCACCATACAAAACAATCAGTATGCCATTTCAGTGCCTGTTAAGAGTCAGACCAAGTCAGTGAATCTTGCGATAAAAGCAATTGCCTTTGGGATACCAGGGATAAAAGTAGATGGCAATGATTTCTTTGCCATGTTTGTGGCCTACAAAGAAGCATTTGACAATGCCCGGGCAGGAAACGGCCCAGCCTTAATTGAAGCACTGACCTACCGGAAAGGGGCTCATACCACGTCGGATGATCCATCGAAATACCGGACAAAAGAAGAAGAGCAGGAATGGGATAAAACCGATCCACTGGTCAGGTTGAAGAAATACATAGACAGGAAAGGAATCTGGAAAGAAAATGAAGAGCAATTGATAGAAGAATATAAACTCGAAATTGACAGGCAATTTACCGAAGCTGAAAACTTCAAAGCTTATAAACTGGAAGATATTTTTCAGTATATGTATGTTGATATGCCGGACATCCTGAAAAAGCAAAAAGCAGATTATGAACAATTTCAAAATTGGAAGGAAAATAGAAAATGAGCGTAATGACTATAGTACAGGCAATAAATAATGCGTTAGACATTAAGCTTGAAGAAGATAAATCAGTAGTAGTTTATGGTGAAGATACAGGCAAGGAAGGCGGCGTCTTCAGAGTAACCGAAGGGTTGCAAAAGAAATATGGCACCGAAAGGGTCTTTGACTCCCCACTGGCAGAATCAGCTATTGTCGGGGCAGGACTTGGAATGGCTTTATCTGGTTTAAGACCAGTGGTAGAATTACAATTCGATGGGTTTACCTATCCGGCTTTCAATCAGATCATCTCCAATGTCTCACGTATGCATAACCGCTCAAGAGGAGTATATAAAATCCCCATGGTCATTCGTTTCCCCTATGGGGGTGGAATCAATGCCCTGGAACATCATTCCGAGAGCCCGGAAGCTTTGTATGCCCATATTCCGGGATTAAGAGTAGTCATACCTTCCTCCCCGCATGATGCAAAAGGATTGTTGATCTCAGCCATTGAAAGCGATGATCCGGTTATATTTATGGAGCCAAAACGTATTTACAGAGCTATAAAACAGGAAGTATCCGACGAAAAGTATTCAATTCCCCTGGGCAAGGCAAAAGTTCTGGTCGAAGGAACAGATGTCACCATTGTGGCATTTGGTGCTATGATACGGGAATGCCAGAAAGCAATAGTCATGGCTAAGGAAGCCGGCATTTCGGTTGAATTGATTGATTTAAGGACTATATATCCTATCGATAAAGAAACTATTGCTGAATCCATTAAGAAGACCGGCAGATTTATTATCGTTGCTGAAGCACCCGAGTCATTCAGTGTCGGGGCTGAATTAATGGCCATTGCCAACGAAGAGGCATTTCTTTATTTAGAAGCCCCTCCCAAACGTGTAATGGGGTTTGATACCATTGTTCCCCTTGCACAAGGAGAACAAATGTATCTGATTACCCCTGATCGTATTTTTTATGAAATTGAACGCACCGTTAAATTCTAAACTCCTGCATTATGCGATATATTTTTAATTTTCCGGATATTGGTGAAGGACTTGAAGAAGGTACCATTCTTGAATGGTATGTTACAAAAGGACAGGTTATTAAGGCTGGCCAACCTCTGGTCAATATGGAGACTGATAAAATAGTAACTGACATTCCATCACCCAAGGCTGGTACCATTGTAGCCATCTATGGCAGTGTAGGTGAAACCATTCATGTGGGAAGTCCGTTGGTCGAAATTGAAATTGAAGGGGTATTTGGAGCAGAGGCTGTTGCCGAGACAAAAGAGAAAGAGCCCGTTAAAACAGAAGCAATTGAGGAAGAAGAAGGTGCCGGTGTAGTTGGCACCATGGAACTGGCCGGAAAAAATGCCTACCTTGCTGCCAGTGATGAAGGTTCCTCAAAACCAAAGGCAGAAGAGAAACCTACCGTTAAAGTACAGGCAACACCGTTGGCTCGCGCCATGGCAAGAGATCTGAATATTGATATCAACAGGATTATTGGTACAGGACCATCAGGCAGGGTGACTAAAGAAGATATTGAAAACTTTAAACCTACGAAACATACCCAGGATCAGACCCAGCGATTAGCTATTCAGGATCAGGCTTTATCTCTGGATGCAGTCACGTATGAACCGCTTTCTCAAATCAGGAAAGCGATCGCCAGGAACATGCTGAATTCGAAACAGAGTACAGCACACATGACTCTTTTTGAAGAAGTTGAAATATCAGAATTGATAAGCATAAGGGAGAAATTCAAGAAGCCTTTTTCTGAGAAGAATACAAAACTGACTTATCTTCCATTTATTGTAAAAGCGACAGTAGAAGCATTGAAACAACACCGGCAGTTAAATTCACAGATTGACCTGGAAAATGATCGTATGATCTTTAAAAACAGGTATAATATAGCCATAGCTGTTGATACCCCTGAAGGGTTAGTGGTTCCGGTGATTAAAGATGCCGATAGACTCTCATTATTACAAATCGCACAGAAAATAACTGAGTTATCGGATAAGGCCAGGGATAGAAAACTTACATTGGACGACATGAAAGACGGTACATTTACCCTGACCAACTATGGTTCTATCGGAGGTATATTTGCCACACCGGTCATCAATTATCCTCAGGCCGGAATACTGGGCATTGGCAGGATTGTAAAGAAACCTGTTGTGAAAGACAATCAGCTGGCAGTTGGAAATGTATTGCCATTATCACTTTCAGTTGATCATAGAATTGTGGATGGAGGTGAAGCTTCCCGATTTATGAATAAAATTATGGAATATTTGTCTGATCCTGTTTTAATGATGATGGAATAAATCAACAAAATACTAATCTTAATTTAAGGAGACTACTTATGGAATACGATGTTGTAATTATTGGTGCAGGACCTGCAGGATATGTTGCTGCCATACGTGCAGGACAGGTAGGATTGAAAACAGCTATTGTTGAAAACAGGCATATTGGAGGCATGTGCTTTAACTGGGGTTGCATCCCCACAAAAGCTTTGTTGGAAAGTGCAAAGATGTTAAACAAAGTAAAACACGCCGATGAGTTCGGAATCGATGGTGTCTTTGCCCATAAGCTTTCTTTTAACTGGGAAAAAGCGAAAGCCAGGTCAAAGAGAATAACCGGGAAACTTACGGCAGGAGTTAATTCCCTGTTGAAGAAGAACGGTGTAGAAATAATTACAGGCACTGCACGTATCGGCTCTGATCATTCTGTTTATGTTGATAATGTAAAGATAAGTGCTAAAAACATCATAATTGCTACCGGTTCCAAACCTAAAGCAATGAACAATAAGCTAGCGAATGCACCCATTGTTGAAATGGAGAAGTTGTTTGCCCTTGAATCCATTCCTGAAAACATTGTTGTTACCGGTAATCATGTTTCGGCGGTTGAAATGGCCCAGTTTTTTAAACTCATAGGCAAAAAGGTCACCCTGATTGCTAACAGCGACTATTTTATGGTTGGAATTGATGAATATCTGATCACAACAATTACGAAGAAGCTAAAATCGGACAATATCGATTTGATTCTTAATGTTTATCCCGAAAAGTATGAAAACGGGGAGATTTACATTGGAGGATTTAAAATAAAGTGTGATTTACTGGTCAATCTAAATTCCCGCAAGGCTGTTATCCCGGAAAGCGAAATCCCGCTGGAACTTACTGATCGTGGTTTTATAAAAACTGCCAACAGTTTTGAAACGAGTATTAAAGGTGTTTATGCCATTGGCGACGTCAGTGGAAAAAGCTTTGTTGCCCACATTGCGTCTGCACAGGGCATTTACATTATAAATACGATAAAAGGGATTAAATCCAGTTTTGACAGCACTACCTATCCAATCAATATGTATACAGTGCCCGAAATTGCTCAGATTGGAATGACCGAACAATATATTAAAGAAGTAGGTATTGATTACAAAATAAGTGAATTTCCTTTATCTGCAAACGGGAAAGCCATGATTGAAGGGAATACCGAAGGATTCATCCGCATGCTTTCCGATAAGAAATACGGTCAGGTGCTGGGAATTCAGATTGTCGCAGCAAATGCTACCGATATGATTGCCGAAGCAAGTGCGTTTATGAATGTAGAAGCAACAGTGTATGATGTAGCAAAAACGATTCACGCTCATCCCACGATATCCGAAATTTATATGGAAGCTGGTTTTGAAGCCTTCGATCATGCTATTCATTTTTAATAAAAAATTATGTATAATACCTCTGAGTATAATCTTCCCGATATTGATCTGCTTAAAAAAAAATCTAATCAATTTCTGATATGGATTCCCGATAAAGTTTATATTGTACTTGGAGCCTCAAACAACCGGAATGATGCTTTGTACATGGATAAAGTCATCAGTGACAATATCACTGTATTGAAAAGACCATCAGGTGGACAGTCAGTCATGCTTACTCCGAATAATATTATCATTGCGGCTGTTTTTTTTGATAAGAATACACTACATCCCAAAGATGTTTTTCAACACATAAACCAATTGATAATTTCAACAATAGAAAATACAGGAATGCAGAATTTGTCTATGATGGGAATTTCAGACATCGCTATTTCTGGTAAAAAGATTTTAGGGTCTGCTATATACAGAAGTAAAGAAGCACTTTTATATCATGCAGTGCTTAATTTAGGGGAACCATCAGCTACTTTCAGTAAATACCTGAAGCATCCCTCTAAAGAACCCGATTACCGAAATGGCAGATCACATTCTGAATTCGTTACATCGCTCAGGGAAAAAGGCTATACTGAAAGTTCCCATCATTTGGAAAACGTACTCTCACGTTCTTTCGAAAAGTCCTTTGGATTATGATAGCAGGAAACAATCATCAGGAAATTAAATATCTCTTAGATTCAAAAACACATCAATACAACCAGATTGATTTTATTCCCTCCGACCCGATACAGGTTCCACACCGTTTCTCAAGGAAAGAAGACATTGAAATAGCTGCATTTCTCACAGCTACCATATCGTGGGGACAGCGCAAAAGCATAATCAACAATGCGAACCGGATCATGGAGCTAATGGATAATTCGCCCTATGAGTTTCTGATGGAGACTCCGGTTTTTAGTGACGGCTTCACTCACAGCAAGGCTGTCACTAATCCTGATTTTAAACGAATAGCTAATTTCGTTCACCGCACCTTTAATGGTGACGATTGCCTCTTTTTTTTCGAGTCAATACGGAACATGTATCTCCATCACCATGGACTTGAAGATGTTTTTACAACTGGTTATCTATCCGAAGGCACTATCTATGGAGCCCTGAACCATTTCCACAACGTCTTTTTATCTATTCCTCATGCCAATCGTATCCGGAAACATATTTCGGATGTTACGGCTAATTCTGCTGCCAAACGACTCAATATGTTCCTGCGATGGATGGTGCGAAGTGATGATAATGAAGTTGATTTCGGACTATGGAAAGATATTCCTTCATCTGCCCTGATGTTGCCACTCGATGTTCATTCAGGTGAAGTAGCCCGTGGGTTAGGACTCCTTGAACGCAAACAAAATGACTGGAAAGCTGTGGTAGAAATTACATCCGTTCTTCGGTTATTTGATCCGACTGACCCTGTAAAATATGATTTTGCGTTGTTTGGAATTGGAGCATTCGAAGATAAAAATTCAATTCTTTTATAAATAAAAAAACATACTCCATTTTCCAAGCTATTAGGTTTGATTAAAAGTTTTCCATGGGCAATTGAAAAGGTATTACTGACAAATTGACAAAGAAATAAACAACAATTCATTGGTTGAAAAGTATTTCTACCCTGCCTGTTCAATTCAAATATGACAGGTTTGTAAAATCACCTTGTAAGTTAAAAATAAATTAAAGCTTGGCAGGATTTTTGATGATGTAGGTTCTTTTTATTAACGAAAAAAATAACAGAATCGGAATAAATTGCAGGTTGAATGTTGTAAAACCGACAACTAGAATTCCAAAACCGTTTTACGCATATGATTCTAAACCGAATCCTGTTTACATTCTTTTTTTGTCTCTTATTATCTCCAGCTCAGAGTCAGATAAGCATTGGTTCCGATTCTCTTTTGAAAGTAAAACATACTGATTCACTCCTGGCAATTCCTAAAAAGCCATTCAATGCAGCAGGATTAATTTTCACAACCAACATGGGTGTATGGAGCTTCGATCGTTTTATTACCGGAGGTGAATACGCTAAGATTAATTTCAATACCATTAAACAAAACATTAAAACCGGCTTTGTATGGGATAATGATATGTTTGTAACCAATCTTTTTGCACATCCCTACCACGGTGGAATGTATTTTAATGCCGCCCGCTCCAATGGAATGAATTTCTGGCAATCAATTCCATATACTGCAGGTGGAAGTTTAATGTGGGAGTTTTGTATGGAAAATGAACCGGCAGCCATTAATGATTTTATGGCTACCAGTATAGGTGGAAGCTGCCTGGGCGAAATAACCTTTAGAATTTCCGATTTAGTGATCGACGACCGCACTGTCGGTTTCGAGAGGTTCAAACGGGAAGCTTTGCTAACTATTGTATCCCCTATACGGGAACTTAACCGGTTGCTGAATGGTGAGGCATGGAAACACCGCAACATTAGAGGGAATTCTATATCCGGACCTCCTGTTATCTTTTATACTGCCATTGGCCATCGTATCATTCGGGACAACACTCAAAAAAAACAGGACACCAGTAATATGCTTTGTTTTGATTTGGGGCTATATTACGGGAATCCATATGATAAGGAGAATGAAAAACCCTATGATTTTTTCTCACTGAAAGTAGCCGGGAACTTTTTTTCACAACAGCCTGTCATTAGTCGTGTAAATGCATTGGGGATGATCTATACGAAAGATATAGCACTTCGTAAGCCAACCCGTCAGCTTACACTGGGCATCTTCCAACACTTCAATTTTTACCAGTCAAATGCGGATATAAACAATGTATCATTAAGTCCCTACAAAATATCAGAGGCTGCATCAATTGGTCCGGGATTATTATACAGAACCGGAATAACTAAACGTACTACCTTTTCGAGTTCAATGTACCTGAGTGGAATACTTCTGGGTGGTAGCCAGACCGATCATTTCAGATTCGAGAAAAGAGATTATAATATGGGAAGTGGTTTCAGCTCAAAAATGGGTTTTGAACTTAACTTTTGTGACAAAGCAAGGTTATTCCTGAATATGGAAGACTATCGCCTCTATTCATGGATTGGCTACAATCCTGCTGACACTAAAACCATCAATTCCAATTCCCAGGGAGACATTGGCAATGCCAGCCTGAGTGTAGCCCGGTTAAATTTCAACTACACCATTGAGAAGCATTTTTTAATAGCTGTCGAAACCAGCTATTACTATCGGAAAAGTATCTATAAATACTACCCCGCAGTAGAGCACGGCACTACGGAAAATAAAATAAGCGTGGGATATATTTTTTAAGAACATATTCTGCAAATGACTTTCGGTTACAGTCTCAAAGATTTTAGAACTGAATAGTAAGAGGTATACCATACACAATAATTCCGCCAACAACTAAAAAAAACCGGTTGAACATCCCTAAAGAAGTTCAACCGGTTTTTTTATCTACATGCTGTTAACAGTACACAATACATCAACAGTTCACTGTTTCTTTACCTCAAAACTCCACTTTCAGCGTGGCACCAAGTTGCAAAGGTTTCCCTTGTTGTCCAAAGTTTCCTCCGGAATAAAAATAGAATGCATTATATCCGGTATCGAACAGGTTCTTAGCCCATAGTTCCAGACCAAAAGCACCTTTATTCACTCCCACCTTGGCATTTACCAACGAATAAAAATCCTGCGATACAGTGTTGTCTTCTGTCCAGTAAATCTTCCCGATTCCTGTATATTGCACAGTTGCCATTAACCGATCAATCAAAGCATGTTTAAAGGAATGTTCGTACGTTCCACTTATGCTTAAGGTATTTTGGGGCGCGTAAGGCACATGTTTGCCTTTGTAATCGACTGCGGTATAAATTGCTGCTCCGGTTGCACTGTATGTTTTCAGCGTATCGGTATAATTTTTAAAGGTCGCATTGGCATAACCATAGTTCAACCCGACACTAAAACCACCTCCAAGAATAGCATCCATCGACATTTCAAGTCCCTTGCTGGCTACCTGACCTGCATTGGTGATAACACGGCCGCTCGTGCTCGAAAAGATCTTGGCCAATTGCATATTATCTACGTTAATATAAAAAAGCGAGATACTTGTTTTCAACCGATTATTAAAAGTAAGACATTGACCACCCAATTCATAATTCCAACTGAATTCTGGTTTATACATGATTGTTTTAAGGACATCAGGATTCTGATTGCCACCCATCATGGCATTTGTCAACAAATCGGAAAACATCTGGACATTGAAACCGCCGGTTTTATAACCACGCGAAGCGGTTGCATATACAAATTGACGATCAGTCCAGGCATATTTCAACGATACTTTTGGCAGTAATTCCGTAAATGACACTTGCTCGTTTCCTTTAAACTTAGCAGTAGGTATCTGAGTAATAAATGTATTGTAATCAAGGGCTACATTTTCATAATCCAATCTCAGGCCTGCTGTAAGAGAAAGACCTTTCACCAGAATATTATTTAAAGTAGATTGATGGAAAAGTGCCGCACCCTTATTATTTGTATTGAATAAACCGGGAATGGTCAGGTGGTAGTTCTTCATATTAAGCGGACTGTTCATATCGATTGTTTGTATGAAACCCGTTGCTCCAAAACTCCATTGATAATTATTATTAGTAATCGATTTAATATTAATCTCTTCATTAAAGGCATTCTGTTTCTGTATTTGCTCTAGTGACATTTTATTCGCTGCGGTATAGTCTAAGTCCATTTTCATATCATCCGAATAATACTGATGCGAAGTAGTAGAACTCAAAACCACGTTCTTTGTTTTATATTGCAAAAACAAACTGTTTGTCACCATAGTCCGGGTATAGGAGCTTGAATCGTTGAAGTTAGGCTGAGCCACTTTATTAGTCGTTAAATCATACGCACCATAAGGGAAAGCACCCTGATCGACATAGTCGATATTGAAATTATATTGTGCATTAAAATTAGGATTGATGTTCCAGTCTAATTTTACACGTCCGCCTCCTGAAGTTAAATCGTCGGCAGCTTTTCCGTTAAACGCATTGGTAAAAAAACCATTGTCGTGGTTATAATACCCGCTTACCGATACGCCCAGTTTGTCACTAAGTTTCGCATAATGGGCGGCCTTTACATTTACCAGGCCGTAATTTCCACCGGTAACCGAAAGCTTTGTGCCCTGATAATATAAAGGAGAAAGGGTATATATATTTACAATTCCCCCTTCGGCATTACGTCCGTAAAGTGTACCCTGCGAACCACGCAATACTTCTATCTGGCGGATATCATAGAAATCAAAATCAAACGTGGATTTTTCAAAATAGGGTACATTATCGACATATAAGCCCATTGATTGGCCGCTGTTACGCGATCCGATACCACGGATATACGAAGTGGTGGACATAGCCGACCCATAATCGGGAATATAGAAGTTGGGAACTAGTCCGCTCAAATCCCTGACATTGGTAATTTGGGCAGTATTTATAAGTTTTGAACTCAAAATAGTGGACGATACCGGAGTTTGCTTGGGTGAAGTCTCTTTCAGTGAATTGATCACGACTTCATTCAGTCTGACCACACGGGTAGTATCATCCTGACTTTGTGCCATTGTTAGAAGGCTTATCGAGATAAGCGCAGATAAAACAAGTTGCTTTTTCATTTCTTTTTTAGTACTGTTTTGTTTAATAAATAGGAATAAAGGATGTGTCTGAACAATAGACACAGATTCACTTCTGAAAACAAACTGTTATTCAGGAGCAGCATCAATACTCGATTGATTTATTTAAGAAACAAATGCAGGAGGGGGACGTGAAAAATCGACAAAGCTTAGTCCATCCGATGTAGAAAAAGGCGATTCAAATGAAAGGTAAGTGTCTTTCTGTACAGAAAAAGGAAGAATTTGCTTTATATCCGTATTAACGTCTGCAGGAATCTGAAAATCAGTATACGAAAGCTGATAGGTTGAAATTTGTTGTTGTTCGTAACTCGAAACGTGTGCAACCATTTGTAATGGTTCAGCACTTGGGTTTTGGGAAGTAATCCCCGGGGTAAATAAACACAGAACGTAGCCTATCACCATGAGAATCTCAGGGATAAAAGTAACCAACAAACCGTTCTGAAACATAAACATAGAAGGATATTCTTAATTGTCAGCTGTTCGACTAGTAATTAAAGTGAGCCTCTCATGGGACTCGAACCCGCGACCTATTCATTACGAATGAATTGCTCTACCAACTGAGCTAAAGAGGCAATAATAATGTCTGAAGAATTAAGGGAGTGCAAATATAGTGTATTAACCAGTCTAAAAAAAACATATTACAAAAAAAAACATATTTTAATTCCGGAATTAAATTTGTCCGGCAATACGATGAATTTTCCTCCCACATTATAGGAACAGAGGTTCAGAATTTCATTCCATGTAGCAATGCAGGTTTAATCAGGGTTATCACTTTCTGATAAACAATCTTATTCAGTATATTTCTATCGTCATCAGTTCACTATCCAGTCACTGGTATTCCATATATGTTCCATATATATCCCATATATATTCCATATATATTCCATATTTATATAGATAAGGAATATATATGGAATAGATACGGATCACTTAGGGATTATAGGATACTGACTTACGAACAGATGGTGCACAGATAGCGACGGCAAGCTGTGAATGGCTAAAATTGGTGGTGTGGCAATTCACATGAAACCTCCATACATTCACAGGGAACTAATAATTGTTTATTTATTTTCATTTATTATCTTTGCAATGTTTGCCGATAATACATTTCACTGATTAAAGATTCCAACAAACAGATGTCTGATACCTACAAAACCATATTCCTTTCTACCGAAGGGATTTACAAAGAAAAAGGCAGCAAATTCCTGTCTTTTGCCATATCCGTAAATTCGTCGGAGGAGGTAAAAGAGTTGATTAAGACTTTTAAAAAAGAGTATTACGATGCCCGGCACGTTTGTTATGCTTATATGCTCGGTGCTGAGCGGAAAGAATGGCGGGCCAATGATGATGGCGAACCTTCGGGGACAGCCGGCCGCCCGATACTGGGACAAATCAATTCCAGGGAACTGACGAATATACTGGTTATCGTGGTGCGTTATTTTGGAGGAATCCTTCTGGGAACCGGCGGATTGACTACAGCTTACAAGGAAGCTACATCCGATGCCCTAAATCAGGCTGAAATAATTGAAAAAACGGTAGACGAAATCCTTGCCGTTAATTTTGAATACATCCTTATGAACGACGTAATGCATGTTATCAAAGATACAAACGCACAAATACTCCACCAGACTTTTGACAACCAATGCTCCATGGTACTTTCTATACGAAAACAAGAGTTCTCGCTTTTAAAAGATAAAATGGAGAAAATAAACGGACTGGTGATTGAAATACACGAGAGTTAAACAGGCTAAATTTTAATGGCATTGGTTGTCAGAAATGAAGATTGTGCCTAAATTTGCATAAAATACGAATTTGAAAATTCAGGTTTTAATCTGATTGAAAAAAAGATTTTTCACGCTCATTATTCCAAATAAAACGACTATCTTTGTTGTCGAAAATGAAAACGAGAAACTTTAAATATTTTTTCGAACAAAGCAACTCACAGCAAACTGGTTGCATAGAAAAGTTGCCCCTAAGAAATTCAAAAAAAAACCAATGTAAATCTGTTTCGGATTTGTGTTGGTTTTTTTTTAATAATCCCCTGAATCCCCTAAAAAGGACTTTGAAGAGGTTAGATGGCATGCATTCAAGTGATTATTTAAACAACAACAATACTAACGAATTAAAATCTCCACCTTTTGGTGGATTGTGGTCCACATGAGCAATAACAGTTTAGTATCAATTTCCGATTACAGCAAAGATGAGATTCTGGCTATCCTGGCTTCGGCAGCTGAATTTGAGGCAAATCCGAACAGGAAAACACTGGATGGAAAAGTGATTGCCACCCTGTTCTTTGAACCCTCAACCCGTACACGTCTCAGCTTTGAAACAGCAGTCATTCGATTGGGCGGATCAATTATCGGCTTTTCGGATGCAGCCACCAGCAGTTCGTCCAAAGGGGAAACGCTGAATGACACGATCCATATGGTGAGTTGTTATGCCGATGCTATCGTTATGCGTCACCCCCTTGAAGGAGCCGCACGCTATGCAGCTGAGGTTTCGCCTGTACCAATTATCAATGCGGGCGATGGAGCCAACCAGCATCCCTCACAAACTCTGCTGGACTTATATTCCATTTTAAAAACACAGGGGACACTTGAGAACATGACTATCTGTGTAGTAGGCGACCTAAAGTATGGGAGGACGGTACATTCGCTGATCATGGCTATGTCGCATTTTCACCCTACCTTTAAATTCATAGCACCTGAAGAGTTGAAAATACCTGACGAATACAAGGAATTTTGCAATCAGAACAACATTCCATTCACCGAAGTAAACGAACTGAATGATAATTTCAACGATGCAGACATACTGTATATGACCAGGGTACAAAAGGAACGTTTTCTGGATTTAATGGAGTATGAGCAGGTTAAAAATGTGTATACCCTTAAGAATTCAATGCTGTATAATACAAAACCCAACTTAAAAATACTTCACCCCCTACCCCGCGTTTCTGAAATTGACCCGGATGTAGACCAGAATGAAAAGGCCTATTATTTTCACCAGGCGCAAAATGGATTGTATATCCGGCAGGCAATAGTGAGTAAGGTGCTTGGTCTGTAAAAAAGAGGTAAGAGGTAAGGAGCAAGAGGTGAGTAGGTAGTAAATAGTAGGTAGAAAGTAGAAAGTATGTCTAGTCCTGAAATAGGTTTACAAAAAAGTAAACAAAATTCAGGACGATACAGGTGTAATTCGTATTTAATTCGTGTAATTCGTAGTTAAAATGACAACAGATAAAAAACTAAAAGTAGCAGCCCTGCGTAATGGCACTGTGATTGATCATATCCCGGCTGATAAATTGTATAAAGTGGTTTACATTTTACATTTGGATACCTGTGAAAACATGATTACCATTGGCAATAACCTGGATAGTGCAAAAGTGGGTAAAAAAGGGATTATCAAGATATCCGACCGTGCCTTTGCAGAAGATGAGACGAATAAGATTGCATTGATAGCCCCGAATGCCAAAATCAATATCATCAGGGATTATGTAGTGGTTGAAAAACGTCTCTTAAAATTACCGGATGAGATCCGTGAGATTGTACAATGTCCGAATCCAAACTGTATTACGAATAATCAACCGGTAACTACACGATTCCAGGTATTAAATCAGAATTCAGGGATCATGTTGAAATGCCATTATTGCGAACGTGAAGTAAGACAGGATGAGGCTCGTATTAAATAAGTCGGTAGTGGGTAGTAGGTACAGGAAGTAGGAAGAAAGATAGAAATGAGAAGGTAGTATTAATGAAAAGTGCAAACAAATTTCAGGATTATACAGTATGAAAGATAAAACAACTCCAAAGAAGCCTGCTATTCAGACTCTTGAAAGCGATGCCGGAAAGGGACATGTATCCTGGAAGCCAGGCACGTTGATTTACCCATTGCCTGCGGTATTGGTTTCGTGTGGAAGCACCGAAGAAGAATATAATCTGCTGACCATAAGCTGGGTCGGGACCCTTTGTACAAATCCTCCCATGTGTTATATTTCAGTTCGCCCGGAGCGTCATTCGTATGATATCATTAAGAAAAACAAAGAATTTGTTATCAACCTGACCAACGAAGAAATGGCGTATGCTACAGATTGGTGCGGGGTGCGCAGCGGAAAAGACCATAACAAATTTAAGGAGATGAATCTGACTCCGGCTAAATCGGAATTTATTAATGCCCCCATCATCAAGGAATCACCATTAAGCATTGAGTGCCGGGTAAAGGAAATCGTAAAACTGGGTTCCCACGATATGTTTATTGCCAATGTAGTCAACGTACAGGCCGACAGCCGGTATATAAACCCGGAGACAGGTGAGTTCAAACTTTCGGAAGCCAAGCTGATAGCTTATTCGCACGGGCATTATTACAAACTGGGTGAAGAGATTGGTAAATTTGGGTGGAGCGTAAAGAAGAAGAAATGACCCCAAACCCCTAAAGGGGAGTAAGGATCTGATATTTAAATACAAAAAACAAAATGTCCCTTGAGGGGCCAGGGGTAATTTATGAAACACGAGATAGACCTGACAACATGGAAACGAAGAGAACACTTTGAAGTCTTTAAGAACTTTGATGAACCTTTGTTTGGTATAACCGTTAAAGTGGAATGTTCACAAGCTTATTTAAAAGCAAAAGAACTGGGATATCCGTTTTCGTTATATTATTTATATTTGTCGCTTAAAGCGGTGAATGAAATTGAAGAGTTCCGGTATAGGATTGAAGACGACAAGGTGTATTGCTACGACAGCGTAGGTGCGGGACCGACAATTTTCAGAGAAGATGAAACATATGGTGTCGGCTATCTGTCATACTTCGAAGATATGGCTGAGTTTATGAAACATGCCAGACTGGAGGTTGAAAGAGTAAAAGCTGAACGTGGATTAAAATTCCCGGTATCAGGCGAAAATATAATCCATTATTCTACTATTCCATGGGCAGATTTCACAGCCATAAACCATGCCAGAAGATTAGACATCGGACGAAGCATTCCTAAAATAACTTTTGGAAAAGTAACCCCTGATGGTACCAAAAGCTGGATGCCGGTAGATGTACATGCCAATCATGCCGTCATGGATGGTTTCCATGTCAGCAAGTTTATTGAACGGTTTCAGGAACTGCTGAATCAGAGGTAAGAGGCAAGGAGCAAGAGGTGAGTAGGTAGTAAATAGTAGGTAGAAAGTAGGAAGAAAAATAAATAAATTGAATATAATTCGTTTGGTGACCATAGACTTTTGACTATAGACATCAGACCTTAGACAAACAAACAAAATGAAAAGAGACCAGGTAATTTTTGACATCATTGCACGCGAAAAACAACGTCAGTTGAAGGGAATTGAATTGATTGCTTCCGAAAACTTTGTAAGCGACCAGGTTCTGGAAGCTATGGGTTCCGTATTGACTAACAAATACGCAGAAGGCTATCCCGGAAAACGTTATTACGGAGGTTGCGAAGTAGTGGACGAAAGTGAACAAATTGCTATTGACCGCTTGAAAGAAATATTCGGAGCTGAATGGGCAAACGTACAACCTCACTCAGGAGCACAAGCCAATGCGGCTGTATTCCTGGCTTGTTTAAATCCGGGTGATAAATTCCTTGGATTAAACCTGGCACATGGCGGTCACCTGTCACACGGTTCGCTGGTAAACAGTTCAGGTATTCTATACAAACCTTGCGAATATAACGTAAAAGAAGATACCGGACGTGTGGATTATGACCAGATGGAAGAAGTTGCACTTCGCGAACAACCGAAAGTGATTGTTGGAGGTGGTTCAGCTTACTCACGTGAATGGGATTACAAACGCATGCGCGAAATTGCCGATAAAGTAGGCGCTATCCTGATGATCGATATGGCACACCCTGCAGGACTGATTGCAGCCGGCTTATTGGAGAACCCACTCAAATGGGCTCATATTGTTACATCAACAACTCATAAGACCTTACGTGGACCACGTGGAGGTATCATTTTATTAGGAAAAGACTTTCCGAACCCATGGGGTAAAAAAACTCCAAAAGGTGAAATCAAAATGATGTCTGCCCTACTCGACTCAGCCGTATTTCCGGGAATACAAGGTGGACCGCTGGAACATGTGATTGCTGCTAAAGCCGTATCTTTCGGTGAATGCCTGCAACCTGAATACAAAGATTATCAGATCCAGGTCAAAAAAAATGCTGCAACCTTGGCCGATGCTTTAATTGCACGCGGCTTTACCATTGTATCCGGTGGAACTGACAATCACTCTATGTTAGTGGATTTACGTTCTAAATTTCCTGATTTAACCGGTAAAATAGCTGAAAAAGTATTGGTACAAGCTGACATTACCGTAAACAAAAACATGGTACCATTCGATAGCCGTTCACCATTCCAGACTTCCGGTATCCGCCTTGGGACACCTGCCATCACTACCCGTGGTGCAAAAGAAGATTTAATGCTGGAAATTGCTGAAATGATTGAAACAGTATTATCAAATATTGATAACGAAGCAGTGATCAAATCGGTGAAAGAAAGAGTGAATAAAACGATGGCAAAGTATCCGCTGTTTGCGCAATAATCAAGAGAGGTAAGGAGCAAGAGGTAAGAAGTAAGAAATTTGTAGATATAAGAAAGTAAATATTAATTTTCTAAACTCTAAAATTCATACTTATGTTAGAAACTTTGGATTACAACGAAAAATACAGACGAAGAACAAAGAAATTCGCTGTTGCAATAATACTTTTCTATGCAAAGTACTGTAAACAAACATAGGAATTAAGGATAATCGGAAAACAGCTGTTACGGTCGGGAACTTCCGTGGCAGCTAATTTTCGAGCTGTTACCCGTGGAAGGTCACATCCGGAAAGATTTTCAAAAATGTGCATTGTTGTTGAAGAAATAGATGAAACACAATTTTGGTTTGAACTAATTGAAGAAGCAAATCTATTGGAACAATCAGCTTATGCTGATATTAAAAATGAAATAGATGAACTTGTAAAGATATTCACGACCAGCAAAGCAAACATGAAAAAATAACAAATTACTTACTCCTTGCCTCTTACCTCTTATTTCTAAAAAATATGATAGACAAAATCTTCGAACTTTCCGAGCTTACAGACACGACTGTTTTTTATGGAGTAAACAATAGCAATGTTCATCTAATAAAAACATTACATCCCAATGTCAGGTTTTCTGCCAGAGGAGGTATTATTAAATTAGCCGGGAATGAAGAAGACATAAACAATTTATATTCTACTCTTGAAAAATTAGAACGGTACTGCATTGATAACAATACATTATCAGAAGAGAATATTATAGAAATTGTCAAAGGTAATGTTCCGAACGAAATCAAATTTGAACATTTAATACTCCATGGCGTTAATGGTAAATCCATTATGGCACGGACGACCAATCAACAAAAGCTGGTCAAGGATTTTGACACCAATGATTTACTTTTTGCCATTGGACCTGCAGGTTCCGGTAAAACCTATACAGCCATTGCGTTGGCAGTACGTTCCTTGAAAAACCGGGAAATAAAGAAGATTATCCTCAGCCGACCGGCAGTAGAGGCAGGTGAAAAGCTTGGCTTTCTTCCGGGCGATATGAAGGAAAAAATTGATCCTTATCTGCAACCATTGTATGATGCCTTGTCGGATATGATTACGCCCCTTAAACTGAAGGAATACCTGGAAAACGGGACAATCCAGATAGCACCACTTGCTTTTATGCGTGGACGGACCCTGAATGAAGCGGTAATCATACTGGACGAGGCACAGAACAGCACGACGTCACAAATCAAGATGTTTCTGACCCGTATGGGGATAAGTGCCAAAATGATTGTAACAGGTGATGTAACCCAGATTGACTTGCCTTATGCTCAAAAATCAGGGTTAATAGACGCCCTGGAAGTACTTAAAAACATCAAAGGAATTGCAAGGGTAGATTTTGATGTGAAGGATATTGTACGCCATAAACTGGTGCAACGGATTGTGGAGGCTTATGAGAAACGAAGCAAAGAACCCCTGGCCTCTAAAGGGGAAAAAGAGGAAGACAAACAACAGGATTTGATATTAAAGAAATAATTCCTGAACATGAAAAGACACAAGATCTATTATGTTCCTGGCATGATAAGCCTGATCTGCTTGCCAATTCTGTGTATATGGTATTTGAATGAAAATAAAAATATAGAAAGGTGCATTATATTAGTTTCAGCACAAAGGTATGTTCCAAATCAAGTTTATGAAAACAATCTTCGATTTGACACTACAGTACTTTCTCAGCCAGAGTATAAAAGAAAATACATTGAATTTAAATTGAATGGAGATATAATTAATGATAAAAACACTCTAAAATCATTTAACTCCAAACTGTTAAAAATAATTGAAGATAAAGATACAATAACAGGACTTCATATTAATATAAAAGATAACACAAAATATCTTTCAATGATTAAAGTTATTGATATTTGCAGAACAGATTCTTTTTCTTCACGTTATCTCTTTTATGATAATGATTTTTTCTATTCGCATAAAGAAGTTAGTGATAGCATTAAACAGATAATTCGAAGTAGAAAGAATTCTATTGACAATAATTACTTAGAAAGCGATGTTGTTTATATCAAACCGACGAAAACTATTACTACTAAATTCAAAGAAATGACTAACACATTAAAATTAATAGAATGTGGAGCTCTGTTTATCATTTTTATTGCATTTTCAATCTTATCAATTAGCTACATCAGAAATAAATATATCAAAATAAATAAATAAACCCATAATATGAACGCATTAACTAAAACCGATTTCCATTTTGATGGACAGAAAAATGTATACCACGGCAAAGTACGTGATGTATACACTGTAAAAAATGATTTGCTTGTCATGATCGCTACCGACCGTATCTCGGCATTTGACGTGATACTGCCTGAAGGAATCCCTTACAAGGGACAAATGCTGAACCAGATTGCCGCCAAGTTTCTGGATGCAACTGCTGACATAGTACCGAACTGGAAACTGGCTTGTCCCGATCCCATGGTTACCGTAGGACTAAGATGCCAGGGTTACCCCGTAGAAATGATTGTACGCGGTTATCTCTGTGGAAGTGCATGGAGAACCTACAAGAGTGGTATTCGTGAAATATGCGGCGTTAAAATACCTGACGGCATGCATGAGAACCAACGCTTCCCTACCCCTATCATCACTCCTACTACAAAAGCTGAACTGGGAAGACATGACGAAGACATTTCAAAAGAAGAAATTCTGAAAGAAGGACTTGTTTCTAAAGAAGAATACGACAAACTGGAGAAATACACGATGGCTTTATTCCTTCGTGGTGCTGAAATAGCTGCTGAACGTGGGTTAATCTTAGTAGATACGAAATATGAGTTTGGAAAACGGGAAGGTAAAATCTACCTGATCGACGAAATCCATACTCCTGATTCATCACGTTACTTTTATGCTGAAGGCTATGAAGAACGGTTTGAAAAAGGTGAAGCTCAGAAACAACTCTCAAAGGAATTTGTACGCGAATGGCTAATGGAAAATGGTTTCCAGGGAAAAGAAGGACAGCAAGTACCTGAAATGACTCCCGGAATTATTGCAGGAATCAGCGAACGATACATTGAACTTTTTGAGAACATCACCGGGGAAGCCTTTGACAAAGCCAACATCGAAAACATTACAGCTCGCATTGAGAAAAATGTAATAGAATATTTGAAAACTGTTTAAACAATTTTTATTTCCCAATTTATTGATATACAACTGTATCTGCGGCATTATATTTATATTGTAAATAGTAAATGACAAAATAGTAAATCAAATATGGTTTTCCTGTTTGGTAGTTTGGGAAAAAGCCTTATCTTTGCACCGCCTTTGAAAAAAGGACGTATCACTGGAGAGATGGCAGAGTGATCGATTGCAGCGGTCTTGAAAACCGCCGTACTGCAAGGTACCGGGGGTTTGAATCCCTCTCTCTCCGCTAAAAGCGCAACATAAATGTTGCGCTTTTTTTTATGCCTACCTCCTATGCTTAGATGTCCGACTGCAACCAGAAAGACACAAGTATTGTACACTTTCCCGTTTTACATAATACTCAATTATAGCACATTAACTGCCTCATCTCAAAAAACATGTTAAATAACATAAAAATAGATACAATTAATGAATAATAATTGTAATTTTGCATCGTTGTTTAAACAACCATTAAAGACACAACTACATGACGCAATTACAGAATGATGAATTATTTGACATATTGGTTGGCAAAATATCGACAGCCATCAACAGAACGTTTTTACGGGCTTTTGTAAATGAAGGAATCGAAATAACTACCGAACAGTGGTCGGTATTAGCTTGCCTGTGGCAAAAAGACAAAGTTACTCAACAAGCACTTTGCAGTCTTACTGCCAAAGACAAGCCCAGTATGACAAGACTTATTGACAAACTGGAAAAACGAAATCTGGTAACTCGTGTTTCCGATCATAATGACAGGAGAATCAATTTAATACATCTCACAGAATCAGGCTCTGCGTTACAGCAAAAAGCTACTGAGATTGTACAAAGGGTTGCGACTAAGACATTAAACGACATAACTGAAGATGAACTTAATACCAGCCGTACGGTATTAAAGAAAATCATGGCTAATTTAAAATAAAACATTTATCTAATTGGTTGCATAGGCAACTATTGTCAGGTTAATCACATTAATTATCTATATAAAAGTATGAAGAAAAAAGTATTCGTAATTATTGCAGTCATTGCCTCAATGCACATGTATTCGCAAAAAGTATTGCAGCTGGAAGATTGCAGACAAATGGCACTCACGCACAATAAGAGTGTACAAATGGCACAAGAAAGTGTAAAGGCTGCAAATGAATTGAAAAAAGCTGCATTTACACAGTTCTTACCCAATTTTTCTGCAAACGGAGCATATACCTGGAATCAAAAGAATCTTTCGTTATTATCAGAGAATGCTAAATTACCGACTTATAGCCTTACCACTGGTTTAATGACAGGATACACAGTATTACCCAAAAGTGCTTTGGAATATGATATACAAAATATTTTTGCAGGTTCAATTGGTTTTGTACAACCAATCTTTATGGGGGGGAAAATAAAGGAACTTTATCACATTGCCAAATATGGCGAAAACTTAGCTATAGCTCAACAGGAAAACAAAATAACGGAGTTACTTCTTGAAGTGGATGAAGCTTACTGGCGTGTTGTTTCGCTGGAAAACAAAGTTAAACTGGCTAAAGAGTACCGCAATCTGATTGCGCAAGTTGATTCAAACGTTAACGTAAGCATTGAAGAAGGTGTTGCAACCAAATCCGAAGCATTGAAAGTAAAAGTAAAACTCAATGAAGCCGACATTACAGTAACCAAAGCGGAAGATGGACTTAATCTTTCCAGAATGGCATTAAACCAACTATGCGGTATTGCACTTGACGACGTTTATACCCTGGCTGACCAAAATTTGGCAGATGAAACTCCTACCCCACTCATTCCAATTGACCAGGCATTAAACAACAGGCCGGAAATTAAACAACTAACCCAGATGGAAAACATTGCTAAATCTAATGAAAAAATCATGTTGTCCCGATTTATGCCCAACATAGCTTTTTCGGGAAATTATTTAGTAACAAACCCGAATTCGTACGATGGATATAAAAATGAATTTGGTGGTATGTTCTCGGTAGGTATTGTGGCTAATATTCCTTTGTTTCATTTTGGGGACAAAATTCACACCTTGAATGCCGCCAGGTCACAACACAGAATTGCAACACTGGAGCTCGAAGAAACAAAAGAAAAAATGCAACTTCAAATCAAACAAAGCTCTTATAAGGTTGCTGAAAGTTTAAAAAAGAAAGTTTCGACACAACATAACATCGATCAGGCTGAAGAAAACCTGCGGTATGCCACCGAAGGATTTGATGCAGGAGTAATAACCTCAACCGATCTTTTAGGAGCACAGACAGCCTGGCTTTCGGCAAAATCAGAAGCTATTGATGCAAGCATCGATGTAAAACTATGCAATTTGTATCTGGCTAAATCACTAGGGACCCTTACGGCACCAGTGCTTAATAACCAACCAAGTAAAAAATAAAACATAAACGTAATAAATTTATTGACAGCAATGAAAAAAGGAAATCAGGATTTAAGAATCGGCTTAATAGCTTTAATAGTAGTCGTAGTTTTGATATTCATCGTCGGGATAATCATAAACAGACCGGAGCCCATTGTTATCCAGGGAGAAGCCGATGCTTCGGAAGTACGGATTTCGGGCAAAGTACCAGGGCGGATAAAAGAATTCAAAGGGGAAGAAGGCTCCCTGGTGAAAGTGGGCGATACATTGGTTATCATCGACAGCCCGGAGCTTACTGCAAAACTGGAGCAAGCCAATGCTGCAGAAAATGCTGCTCAGGCTCAAAACAAGAAAGCCATAAAAGGTGCACGGAAAGAAATGATACTGGGTGCTTACGAGATGTGGCAAAAAGCACTGGTGGGAGTGAATATCGCCAAGAAATCAAACGACAGGGTACAACGATTATTCGATAAAGGAGTGGTTCCTGCTCAGAAAAGGGATGAGGCAGAAGCACAGTATCAGGCTTCCGTAGCCACTTCCAATGCAGCAAAATCACAATACACTATGGCAATGAACGGTGCTGAGAAGGAAGATAAAGAAGCAGCACTGGCATTGGTGGACAGAGCAAAAGGGGCTGTGAACGAAGTAGAATCCTATTTGAAAGAAACCACTTTAGTATCACCCATAGATGGAGAGATTACTGAAATCTATCCTAAACGAGGTGAACTGGTTGGAACAGGTGCTCCAATTATGAGTATTGTCGACCTGAATGACATGTGGTTCACCTTTAATGTCCGGGAAGATTTGCTGGGAGGATTAAAAATGGGAAAAACATTTAAAGTAAGAGTTCCTGCCTTGAATAGCAAAGTGATAGAGGTTAAAGTAAACTATATCAAAGCTCTGGCATCCTACGCTACCTGGAAAGCAACAAAAACTACTGGACAGTTTGATGTGAAAACATTTGAAGTACGTGCCCGTCCGACATCTAAAGTTATCGACCTGCGTCCGGGAATGACTGCTTTGTTTGAAGAAACAGTAAAATAAACCAACATCACCCCTAACCCCTAAAGGGGAATTTATAAGAGTGAAGTGATAAAAATTATTTTATTTTTATCCAGGTGCATAAACAAACTGGTTATTATTATATACAATGTCTTTAACTCCCCTTTAGGGGTTGGGGGTAATTACAAACGATATGTTCAACAATTTATATACTGCCATAAAACAGACGCTGAGCAGGGAATTAAAACGAATGACAAGCCGTCCGATTTATTTTATCTGCACAGTACTTATCATGGCTTTTAGTTATGTGTTCTTCCTGACTTTCTTTAATGAAGGGCAACCCAATAAAATGCCGGTTGGAGTGGTGGATTTGG
>Ga0302207_1000100_pt1 | contig 34199 bp, 36 predicted proteins | sample II_Fen_E2_2_FD_198792 | JGI IMG/M metagenome (GOLD analysis project Ga0302207, IMG submission 198792) | Peat permafrost microbial communities from Stordalen Mire near Abisko, Sweden - II_Fen_E2_2 | ecosystem: Environmental > Terrestrial > Soil > Wetlands > Permafrost | place: Sweden: Abisko...
ATTATCTTTTTTACCAGCCAGCGCTGAAATCAAAAATTCTTTAGACGGCTTACGTAAATTTATTATCTCTTTAGATTTAAGCCAAACTAAAATAAAACAAGTTAAATACACTATTGAAGATAAAAAATTAAACTTTATTATTTCACCTGAAGATGGTTGGTTTAAAACTGAAGATATTAGCACCTCTGACAGTGGTTTTAAACATGATTTAATTATTACTGTTGGTGCTACTGACTTAGAATCAATTGGTAAAATATATGAGAGCAATATTGAATTTTTCTTTAAAACCACAATAATAAACATTGACTGCCAGGCTAGTAATGAAGAATTTGGTCAAATAAATTTAATTGATGTTAATTCAGCCGCTAACGCTGAAACAATATTTAATTTAATTCAAGAAAAACAATTGGACTTAATAGATGAAGATATTGCTACATGTCTATTAACAGGCATAATCAGTGGTACTAAAAACTTTAGAACCCCAAATCTAACCCCTCGCACTTTGCTTAGCACTTCCAAACTTATTTCTTTAGGCGGACGACGCGAGGAAATAATTGATAAACTGTATCACTCTCGTAATTTTAAAACTTTAAAGTTATGGGGCAAGGTTCTTAACAATCTTAACACTTCTTTAAACGGTTTGCTTGTTTGGTCAATAATTAAACGTGACGATTTTAAAAACGCGGAAGCTCTTGAAGATAGTTTATTAGATATTATTGATGAACTAATTATTAATATTCCCGAAGCTAAAGTCATCACTATTATTTTTGAAAATCCAGAAAACGATAACAATAAAATTTTACTTTACTCAGTTAAAAATATAAATGCTCTAGAATTTTTAGCAGACTTCAACCCAAGTGGTACACCCAAAACAGCCTCTGCTGAAATACCTGGAAATTTAAACGAAGTTAGTCAAAAATATCTAAATGATTTAGAAATAAAATTAAAAAATATTGTTAAATAATAAGCTCTTAATCTTGCGTTCTAGGCCTTCGAGTGCTATATATAAATAAGATAATTTGTATGCTCCCATGGCTCAGAGGTTAGAGCACCGCTCTTATAAAGCGGGGGTCGATGGTTCAATTCCATCTGGGAGCACAATAAAAAATAACCAAGAAATTGGTTGTTTTTTATTATTTTACTTTTACAAATAAAGCTGATACCATATATAAATATTGATCATTGTGGTGAGCCAAATAGGGCTCGTAGCTCAGTTGGTTAGAGCGCTACGTCGACATCGTAGAGGTCTGCAGTTCGAGTCTGCACGGGCCCACATCAAATACTCATATTTTTATGCTTAACAATCTATTTTCCAAAAAAAATCAAGCCTTAGTAGATGAAAACGACTACCCATCGATTAGCGAATGGGCTGGCGAAAAAGACTTGGAAAATCAATTAGCAATCGATGTTTATCAAACACCGAAAGAAATTATTATTAAATCTGCTATGGCTGGTGTAAGTCCTGAAGATTTAAAAATTTCCTTACACAATGATTTATTAACGATTAAATGTAAACAAATTGAGAACACTGACATTAAAGAAGATGATTATTTCTACAAAGAATGTTATTTTGGTTCATTCTCTCGTTCAATTATTTTACCAGCCGAAGTTGATAATCACCGTGTTGATGCTATTTTAGAAAATGGCTTATTAACTATTACTCTTCATAAAATACACGATAACCAAATTGAAGTTAGAACTAAAGAATAAGTATGGATTACAAGTTAACTATTAAAGAAATATCTAGTTGTCAGGCAACTCTAAAAGATCAAGAAAACAATCTTATCTATCTTCCGTTAGACAAATTACCAAGAAATTCTAATATCGGACAAACTTTAAATTTACAAATTAATTTTGAAACAGCTAACCCAAAAAATATTATTGCTAAAGAAATCTTAAATGAATTATTAGGTGATAAAAAATTAGATTCCTGAGCGGAAAAATATGAACAAATTAACAAACAAACCAAAGGCCATCATATTTGTAGTGGTTTTTTTATTATTAATAATAATCCCACTTACCTGGCTTTATATTAATTGGAGTAATAATTACCGTGATAAAATAAATCCGGGAATTAAAATTGCTAACATTGATCTAGGTGGATTAAGTAAAGAGGCTGCTGAAACCAAAATTAATAATGAAGCTGACCGTTTAGAAGCGGCCGGGCTACCTATCACCTACGGTGATAAACAAATAATATTACCATCAATTATTTCCGTTAACACTGACTTAAGTTTTCCGGTCTTTAATTATAATAGAGATGAAACTTTAAAAGAGTTAAACCGTATCAGCCCGCAAAACTCTTTTTGGTCATATTTAGGTAATTATTTACGAGGTGCTTTTACTGAACGTTCAGTAACAACTGCTTATTCTTTTGATAAAGATAGAGCTAAGGCCTTTATTTTAGAAAATTTAAAAGATGTTGAAGTTGAACCACAAAACGCCACTTTCACCGTCAAAAAAAATACTGATTATAGCGTTTCCTTTTCAGTAGAGCCAGAAAAAATTGGTCGACAAATAGACTTTGATTTAGCCTTTGCTGATATTGAAGAACAGTTTAGTCATCTAAGTAATAATAAAATTGGTTTAAAAACTATCACAGCTAGACCAAGTGTTCATGCTAGTGATTTAGAAACACTCAAACCAGAGGCTGAAAATTTAATTGCTCGTGGTAATTTAGAATTAAAAGCCAGTACAACGGCTACTAGTAGCACTTGGACCGTTAAAAAAGAAATTTTAGCCTCATGGATAATTAGTGAGGGTGAAATCGGTAAATTTCATCTATCTTTAGACTTAGATAAGATTTCTAATTTTCTAAAAGATAAAATAGCACCGAATGTTGATCAAGAAGCTAAAACACCTCGTTATGAAATTAAAAATGGCAAAATGTCGAGTTGGCAAAATGGGGCTGATGGCCAAAAATTAAATTTAGAAAACAGTGCCATTCAAATAAAAGAACAATACTTAAATAATAAAAGCAATCAAGTTGATTTAGTTATTGATACAATTAAAAGTAAGGTGGCTGAAAATGCTGACTCTTTAAATGTTCAAGAACTACTAGGAACTGGTCACTCTAATTTTTCAGGCTCACCAGTTAATCGTCGTCACAATATTCAAGTTGGGGCCGATGCAGTTAATGGCATGTTAATTGCTCCTGGTGAAGAATTTTCTTTAGTTAAAACTCTAGGAGAAATTGATGCTAGCACTGGTTATTTACCTGAGCTCGTAATTAAGAATAACAAAACTATTCCTGAATATGGTGGTGGTTTGTGCCAAGTAGCAACGACTGTTTTCCGCTCCGCTTTAGTTTCCGGACTACCAATTACCGCCAGACAAAATCATTCATACCGTGTTAGTTATTATGAACCAGCTGGCACTGATGCGGCTGTTTACGATCCGTGGCCAGATATGCGTTTTTTAAATGATACTGGTAATTACATTCTAATTCAGTCTCGCATTGTTAAAAATGATATCTACTTTGATTTCTGGGGCAAAAAAGATGGCCGCACTGCCACTTCCACCAAACCAACTATCTACAATATTACTAAACCAGCACCAGCTAAGCTTATCGAAACTACTGACCTTAAGCCGGGTGAAAAGAAATGTACCGAACACGCTCATAACGGCGCCGATGCTTACTTCGATTACTCGGTTACTTATGCTAGTGGCGACACTAAATCAACCAAATTTAAATCACACTATGTTCCCTGGCAAGAAGTTTGCTTAATTGGTAAGTCAGCAGATACCTCCATTCCAACTACCACAGCCACCTCTACTCCAACAAATTAATTATTCCTAAATAAAAAATCGCTCTATTTTATAGAGCGATTTTTTTATACAAAAAAGACCAACTTAAACGGGTAGGCAAGAAAATATCTTCTAGGAATTCCAGAGCCCACAAAAAACGATAATACTAAGTGTATTCGCTCATCTTTTGTAGGCCCAAAAAACCCTAGCAAGAACATCCCCATGCTTGTCGTGCCTGACCCGTTCAAACTGGCCTTTATTTCTTCTTCATTTGTTAACGATTTAATATATCATATGCTGAATACTTTGTCAAGGGTCTAAAGTAAACACTTTATCCACATTATTTAATTAGTTTTATTTCATTATTATTAGCTAAAAAAGATATAGTACCTTGTTTATCTGTTCGATAGATATCCACAAGCATTTTTTGCAATCTATCCAAAATAATGGTGGCTGGATGCTTAAATTTGTTATTTAGGCCCACCGATATAACAACAGCTAACGGATTAATAGCCTTTAAAAAATTTTCCGAATTAGCCGTTGTAGAACCGTGATGAGAAATTTTAAAAATATCTGAGCTTAAATTTACACCACTAACCAATAGTTTGTTTTCAATAAACACCCCCGCATCACCAGCTAATAGTATTTTTTTATTTAAACAATTAAACTTTGCAATAATTGAATAATCATTTTCATCTAAATCTAATTCTTTATTCGCCGCTAAAATATTTAAAGAACAGTTATTATTAAAGTTAAAAGACATACCAGCATTAACCGGTAACATTTTTATTTTTTTATTTCTTAGAACCTTAATCAAAGCTTCTAAATTTGGAGTTTTAAAATTTAAATTATTATACAAAATTTGCCCTATTTTATAACGACTACTAACTTCAATTAAACCGGTAATATGATCATCATGGGCATGAGTAATAACTAATAGATCAATTTTTCTTTGCCAAAATGGTAAAGCCTCTCCTAATCCCCGCAAAACTTTTTGATCAGGACCACCATCAATTAAAATTGTTTTACCGCCGGGAGTAATAATTAACGCTGAGTCACCCTGCCCCACATCAAAAAAAATTACCCTAAAATAATCAGTCTTAATAAACAAACATACAGAGATTAATGAATAAAAAATTAATCCACTAATTAAAATAATAAAAAATAGTTTTTTCATTTTAAAACCATAACATAGACTAAATGATTTTTTGATAAACTATTTTTAAACACAAAAACCACCCTATTTCTAGGATGGTTTATGTATAATTTTTAAATCAATAAACTTTATTGATTTTATATAAAACTAGTATTTGAAATACTATTTCTTTTTTGCAACCTTTTTAACGGCTTTTTTAACGGCCTTTTTAGGTGCAGCTTTTTTTACCACCTTTTTTGGAGCGGCTTTTTTAACTACTTTCTTAGGAGCGACTTTTTTAACAGCCTTCTTAGGAGCAGCTTTTTTTACCACCTTTTTTGGGGCAACTTTCTTAACTACTTTTTTAGGAGCGGCTTTTTTAGGAGCTACTTTCTTTTTTGGAGCAATTTTTTTAGCTGGCATAATATCACCTCCTTTACTACGTGATGTTTAAAATTTTTAAACAATCTTTTTTTAAAAAATTTCGACCGAGAAACTTATACTATAATTATACATCCAAGGTTTATAGTTAGCAATACTTTTTTAAGAAAAAATCATTCTTTTCTTAAACAAAAATAAATTGTTTTTTTAAACAAACTTTTTTATTACTTTACTATTTTTAAAAATAGAAATACCCTTATATTATATAGCTAATATTAAAATTGTATTTTTCTAACTAAAAAAACTATTCTTTTAATTATTTTTATTTTTTACTTCTAAAAAACAAAAAAGGAGAAAAATTTTCTCCTTTTTAAAATAAAAAAATATTTTTTACAAAAAATTTTAAAACTTTTCCTTAAAAAAGTTTTTAAGTTCTTCGATTTTTATTCTTGGTTGTTCCATAGTATCGCGATCACGAACGGTTACACTACCATCTTCCAAGGTATCAAAATCAATAGTGATACAATAAGGCGTACCAATTTCATCTTGACGACGATAACGTTTTCCAACATTACCATTATCATCAAACTCTGTACGATACTCACTGCGCAACATGTCGTAAACCTCACGAGCCTTAGCAACTAATTCTGGTTTATTTTTTAATAGCGGGAAAATAGCGATAGAAACTGGGGCTAACTTAGGTGGAAATTTCATCACCACTCTAGTATCATCACCAATCGTTTCCTCATTATAAGCTGATAATAAAGCCACTAAAATAGAGCGGTCTAGCCCAAAAGTCGGTTCTAAAACGTGAGGAGTAAAGCGACGATTAGTTACGCCGTCAAAATACTCTAACTTTTCATTTGAAAATTCACTATGTTTTTTTAAATCAAAATCGCCACGGTGAGCTAAACCAAACAATTCTTTGAAGCCACCAAATGGAGAATCAAATTCAATATCAACTGTCTTGCGAGAATAATGAGATAATTTTTCTTTAGGATGTTCATAGCGACGCATCTTGTTTGACGCTAAACCTAATTCATTAGCAAATTCTTCTTGCTTAGTTAAGAAATCTTCAAAAATAGGTTCCCAGTTAATTTCTGGATCAATAAAATACTCTATTTCCATTTGCTCAAACTCTCTCAATCTAAAAATAAAATTACCAACTACAATTTCATTACGGAAAGCTTTACCAATCTGACCAATACCAAAAGGAAGTTTTGGTCGCATAGCATCAACAACATTTTTAAATTCAACAAAAATAGCCCCAGCGGTTTCTGGGCGAAGATAAATTGGTTCATCAAGACCATTCATTTCCGTTTTAAACATCATGTTAAAAAATCTAGCCTCAGTCCAGTCATTTGCACCACATAAAGGACACTTAATTCCCTTTAAAGCTTCGTTCATTTTTTCTAAGTTACCCTCTAAATCTTGGCCAGTAGCACCTTCTACAACATGATCAGCTCTAAATCTTTTTTTACATTTTTTACAATCAACCATGGCATCATTAAAACCACCAATATGGCCAGAAGCTACCCAAAGTTTAGGGTGAAGTAAAATTGGACCATCAATACCATACATATCATCGCGTTCTTCAATAAATTTTTTCCACCATAAACGCTTAATATTATTTTTCAAAGTAACACCATACGGTCCATAGCTATAGCTACCAGCTAAACCGCCATAAATTTCACAGGTTGGAAAAATAAAACCACGACGCTTTGAAAGGGATACAATCTTGTCCATTAAATCATCTTTTTCGTAAGTCATATATATTTAAATTACATTTCAATTAAATAAGAAAGGCCAAGCACAGCGAAACCGTTTTCTAAAACCTGTTTAACACTTTTTACTAAAGCCAAACGTGCGACTCGCACTTTAGTCTCGGCTTTCATAATATTTACATCATGATAATAATCATTAAAATCTTGAGCTAATTCAAATAAATAACGAGCAATTACCGAAGGATCGCGTTCTATTCCGGCCTTTGAAATAGCATCACTATATTGTTCCATCTTCATTACTAATTTAAATTCTTTAATTTCTGTTAGCTCTTTAAAATCAACTGAAGTAGTTTCTAATTCTTCGCCCTTCTTAAGTAAACTACAAATTCTAGCACCAGTATATTGTAAATAAGCCGAAGTGAAACCTTCAAATTTTAAAGCATCAGCCATATCAAAGGTAATTACCTTATCAGATGACACTTTAATCATTTCAAATTTAATAGCCGACAAAGATAAAGCACGAGCTACTTCTAAAACTTTTCCATCCGACCAATCTTCATGACGCTTTTTTATCTCAGAACTAGTACGGGCCAAAGCTTCATCTAACAACTCCTTATAGGTAATAACGTTTCCTGTTCGAGAAGCCATCATGCCAGATTTTAAAGTTAGAAAATCATATGATAAGTGGGTCATCTTCTCTTTATAGCCCAAAAGTTCAACTAATTTAAATAACTGACTGAAATAAAGACTCTGTCTGACATCAACAATATAAATAGATTCTTTAAGTTTATACTTATTAAATTTAGCTGATGCTAAAGCTAGGTCAGCTACTGGGTAAAGCGCCGTGCCATCTGATCTAATAATTGGCAACACTCCCAAATTGTATTCTTCAAGGTCAGCAATAATTGCCCCTTCACTTAATTTTAAAATTCCCTTCTCAAGTAATTCATCCTTAATTTTAAGTCCAGCGGCAATAAAATCACTCTCATAAAAAGTATCACGAAATTTAATTCCTAAATCTTGATAAACTTCATTAAAATAATCAATGCTCCACTGTCTGGTCTCTTGCCATAATTTATAATTCTCCCCAGTACGGCTTTCAATACTTTTCATTAATTGACTAACCTCTTCCTTAGCAATCTCGTCATCACCAATTTTTAAAGAAGCCTCACTATAACATTTACCAAGCAAATATCCTTTTGGCGCGTCTGACTTCGCATATTCAGGATTTTTCTGCCAGTTCCAAAGAGTTTTAGCGGTAAAAATTCCAAAGTCATTAATATAAGAAACCGGAATTGCATCATAACCATTGGCTGACAATATCTTATTAACAGAATCACCATAAGAAATATTTCTTAAATGACCAATATGTAATTCCTTATGAGTATTACCATTAGAATACTCAATCATTACCCCATCATTTCTGCCACTATCATTTGTGCCAAATTTAGAACCTTGATCTTCAATATCTTCAAGTGACTGACTAATAAAATTATTTGGCTCTAAATAAAAATTTAAATAAGGCCCCACGGCCTTTACTTCTTTAATTATTTCCAAGCCACTAAATGATTGTGCGATTGTTTTTGCTAGTTCTACAGGATTTAAACCATTCTCTTTAGCCTTAGTAAACATTAACAAACTTAAATCTCCCATTTCCTTATTAGGTGGGTACACAAAAGCTTTAGGAGAACAGCCCAAAATTTCACTTAATTCTTTTTTTATTTCATCCAAATAAACCATAACTTTTATTTTACAATTGTTACAAAGCAAACTTCACTATCTTATACAATAATGATTTGGAAATTATTTTATAAATATGATATAATATTAACAAAGATTTTCTTTTTTTTCAATCTCTTTTATTAACATTTATTCAATCAAAAACTATAAAAAATTAGCTAAAAATTTATGTTTTCTTATCGATCAGTCTTGGGCTCAGCTTGGACAATTACCAAGCAACACAAAAAATTGTGGATCTTTGGTTTTCTAGCTTTCTTACTCTCAGCTGGTGGTGAGTACCAAATCTTAACCAAAATCATCAATGAAGACTATGGTGCTGGTGTTTATGATCAAATGGCAACAGGCACAACAATAAGTTCTCCAATTTTTTGGTCTGATTTATTTAAAGTATGTACCGCTGACCCTAGAACCGGTCTAGCTATTGCTATGATGATAATTTTAATGGCTGCTTTTGCTTTTGCGGTCCTTTGGATTTGTATAAAATCAGAAATTGCCCTAGTAAAATGGACCAAAACTTATCTAACAGCTAAAAATAAAGATAAAAAAGCTAGTGTTTGGGAAGAGCTTTCCACTCGTGACCAAAAATTTTGGCCAGTTTTAGGTTTAAACATTACCATTAAAATTGCTATTACTTTGCTATTTTCTTTACTTAGCTTACCACTTATCTTTTTATACTTTAAAGATTCTAACTTTGCTATTTTAATTTATACTCTATTCTTTATTGTTTTCTTGCCATTAGCAATCTCTATTTCTTTAATCATCAAATACTCTGTTGCTGGCGTTGTACTGGAAAAACAATCTTTTGTTAAATCAATTGAGGCTGGTTGGGAGCTATTTTTCAAAAACTGGCTAGTTAGCTTAGAAATGGCTATTTTACTATTTTTAATTAACTTCGTTATTAGTTTAATTGGTATCTTTATTTTATCCGTTATCTTCCTACCAATTATGTTAGCTCTTATTATCTTTAATTTAGCTATCCCTCTTTATATAATTACTATTTCCGCTTTCTTATTACTAGTCTTTACGGCTGCTGCTTTAATGAGTTTCCAAACATCTGCTTGGACTATTCTATTTTTAGAACTTAAAGGTGATGGCGCTAAAGCTAAATTAGAAAGAATTTTTAGCAAAACTAATAAAGTAGTAAAACGTAAAACAAAAAAATAATCTTATACTCTAATGAGTGATTTAGCCTCAATAGATAATCTAATTCATGATGATGCGCCCGAAGAAGGTTCTATCTTGGATAAATTTTCTAAAAAACAAGCTGAAATTAAGGCTAAAGAAATTGAACAATTAATTGAATATACCGCTGGAAGCCAAGGTCTTCCTTATATTAATTTAATTAACTTTCCAATTGGCCCCGAATCTTTAGTACTAATTGACGAAGAAACTGCTAGAAGTTTACAGCTAGTCTGTTTTTATTATGACGGAAAAAACATTAAATTAGGAACCACCAAAAATACTGAAACTGTTTCTGATTTACTTAAAGACTTAGCTGATCGTTACTTTGCTAATTGTACGGTCTTTTTAATTTCTGAGGCTAGTTTAAATTATGCTTTTGAGCTTTATAAAACACTACCGAAAGTAAAACCATATGCTGGTGTAGTAGAAATTAGTGAAGAAAAGCTTAACCAATTTAAAGCGGAACTAACTGATTATCATTTATTAGATAAAAAAATTAACGAAGTAAATATCTCCGATGTAATAACTTTAATGTTAGCAGCAGCTATAAAAGTTAAGGCCTCGGATATTCATATTGAAGCCGAAGAAAAAGGTTCAGTCATCAGACTTAGAATTGATGGTGTTTTACAGGAAGCTGCGGTCATTACTGGTGATAAATGGCGTCGTATCGCCACTCGTATGAAGATTTTATCTAAGGTAAAGATTAACGTGGCCGATAAACCACAGGATGGTCGTTTTAGTATTGCTTTATCAGATCATAAATTAGATATTCGTGCTTCTTTCTTGCCAACCGCCTTTGGAGAAAGTGTGGTAATGCGTTTACTTGATTCTTCGGCGGCTTCTTTAGAATTTGAAAAATTAGGTATTAGAACAGAAGTTTTTGATATTTTAAAAAAAGAAATTACTAAACCAAATGGCTTAATATTAACCACTGGTCCAACTGGTTCTGGTAAAACAACTACTCTTTACGCTGTTTTAAATAAATTAAATCGACCCGGCACTAAAATTATTACACTGGAAGACCCAATTGAATATCAGTTAGCTGGTATTAATCAAAGTCAGGTTGATAACACTAAAGGTTATTCTTTTTCTGACGGCTTAAGATCAATTTTAAGACAAGATCCTAATGTTTTAATGGTGGGTGAAATTCGTGATTTAGAAACAGCTGAAATTGCCGTTCAAGCTTCAATTACTGGTCACTTAGTATTATCCACTTTACATACTAATGATGCCGCTGGTGTTATCCCTCGTTTAATTGATTTAGGTGTTAAACCTTACTTTTTAGTACCATCAATCAACGCTGTCATTGGTCAACGTTTAGTTCGTTGTTTATGTAAAACTTGTCGCGAAGAACAAATTCTAAGTGCCGAAGAAAAAGAGCAAGTTGATAAGATTCTAGCGGTTGTTTCTCCAAAATCGGGAGTTAACGTTCCAAATAATTTACCACAATTGTATAAGGCTGGTGTTGGTTGTGATGCGTGTAACCACACTGGGTACAAAGGCCGTTTGGGTATTTATGAAATATTTACCATGGCTGACAACATTAAACAGTTAACCATTGATAAAGCACCGTCATTTAAAATTCTACAACAAGCAATTGAAAATGGCATGATTACCATGCTTCAAGATGGCGTACTTAAATGTTTTGATGGTATTACTTCTCTGTCTGAAGTTTATCGTGTTATTGGTAACTTTGATTATATTAATGAACTTTACGATATTGTTGTTTCGCAAACTATTGGTCGTGGTTTAAAAATTAGTGACGAAGATTTAAACCGAGCTAATACTATCAGTCAGGATGCCACTCAATTAACAGAAATTGTTAAAACAATCCCATCTAAAGAAATTATTACTTTAATTATGGCCCTAGCCATTTCCCGAAATGCCGGCGATATTCATATCGAACCAGCCGAAGGAGTAGTTAAGGTTCGTTTCCGTATTGATGGTGTTTTGCACGATGTTGTTAGTTTGCCAACCTCTGCTTACTTACCAGTATTATCTGAAATGAAAATTTTAGCTGGTTTTGCTACTAACATTAAGGTGGCCACTTTAGACGGACGTTTTAGTTTACATTTAAGTGACCGCAAAATGGATTGTCGTCTTTCCATTATCTCAGGTGGTTATGGTGAAACAATTGTTATCCGTTTACTTTCAACTTCAGCCGCTAATTTAGATATGGGCACTTTAGGAATAGCATCAACTGCTTTAAGTTCTCTTAAAACAGCCATGACTAAAACTAAAGGTATTATTATTACCACTGGTCCAACTGGTTCTGGTAAAACTACCACTCTCTACAGCATTTTAAATCAAATGAACAAGCCGGATGTTAAAATCATTACGGTTGAAGATCCAATTGAATATCAATTAGCTGGTGTTATGCAAACACAGATTGATAGTGAACATGGTTATACTTTTGCTTCAGCGATGAGATCATTACTCCGTCAGAATCCAAACATCATGATGATTGGTGAAATTCGTGATAGTGAAACTGCTAAAATTGCGATTGAAGCGGCGTCTACTGGTCACTTGGTATTATCTACTATCCACGCTAACTCTGCCGCTGGTGCTATTTCTCGTTTCTTTGGTTTAGGTGTTGAAAGACAAGCACTAGCTAACTCTTTAGAATTCTCTATTGGACAACGTTTAGTTAGACGCTTGTGTCCATATTGTAAAAAACCAGCTACTACTGACGAAGAAACTTTAAGCCGTGTTAAAAGTATTCTAAATCAAATAAATAACCCAGCTGTTACCATTCCTAAAGATTTAAACTTCTTCATTAGTACTGGTTGTGATAAATGTAGCAACCTAGGCTATAAAGGTAGAGTTGGTTTATACGAAACTATTACTGTAACTCCTGAGATTCAAAAACTAATTCAAAATGCTGACATTACTGATTATGAAATTGAACAAGCCGCCATTAAAAATGGTACCGTTACTATGGTAGCTGATGGTATTTTAAAAGCATTAAATGGCGAAACTAGTTTAGACGAAGTTTTCCGTGTAATTTAATTTTATGATAAATAAAAAATTCATTGAACAATTAAAAAAAGATTACCGCAATCAGGAAAGTGAGCGTCGTCAAATTATTTCATTATCAAATGACGTTTTATTTCATTCTAAAAAAGCAATCTTTGCATTACATCGTGATGATATAAAAATTGCGGATAATAAATTGAAGGACATGGAGGTAATTCTACTTCAACTTGAAAAAAAGTTTGGCATTAAAAGAATTGAAGAAGAAGGAGCCTACCGAGCCGCCATCGAAGAATATGTTGAAGCTAAATTATTATCCTACGTAATTAAAGGCGAAAAAATAGATAGAATTAAAACTTTAAAATTAGATAATGATGCTTATTTAGGGGGTATTTGCGACTTATTAGGTGAACTAGTTAGAAAGGCTACTAATGAAGCAGCAGCAGGAAATTTTGATCAAGTAGAAAAAATCAAAAAATTTGCGAGCGACATGATGGACCAGTTAATTGATTTTGATATGACTGGCTACCTTCGCACTAAATACGACCAAGCTCGTGGCCACTTACGTAAACTAGAACAAATGGCTTACGAAATAAAATTAAAAACAAACTAATGAAAGTGGCTGTCTTCTCAGATTTACATGATAACCTTCCCAATTTAAATTTATTTTTAAACTGGGTCAAAAAGCATCAGGTTAAAAGCCTGATATTTTGTGGCGATTTAGCCAATGTTCAAACTTTAAAATATTTAGCCGAAAGTTTTACTGGTAAAATTTATATTGTCGGTGGTAATGCTGATTCTTTTTATTTATCAGATACCAAAAAGTTTAAAAATTTAGTTTACAAAGAAGATAAGTTAGAATTTAAACTTGATAATCAAAAAATTATCATTGTTCATAAGCCAACTGACCTAAGAAAATATTTAACCGAAGATAACAGTTTTAATTTTGCTTTCTATGGTCACACTCATAAACCATGGTTTAAACAAGAAGACGGAGTAATTGTTGCTAACCCCGGAACTTTAAAAGAGGTCTTTGGAAAATCATCCTTTGCCGTGCTTGATTCAGAAACCGGAAAACTGGAACTAAAAATACTCGAAACTCTTTAAAAAAATAGACGCTTAAGCGTCTATTTTTATTTACATCATTTTCTTTAAATATCTACCAGTGAAACTTTCTTTGACTTTAGCAATTGCCGCTGGAATTCCTTCCGCCACCACCGTACCACCCTTATCTCCACCATCTGGGCCCATATCAATTACCCAATCAACTGCTTTAATCACATCTAAATTATGTTCAATAATTAAAACCGTATTTCCTTGATCAACTAATAAATTTAAAACATGAAGCAATCTATCAATGTCGGCAAAGTGTAAGCCGGTAGTTGGTTCATCTAAAATATATAAAGTTTTACCAGTTGCTCTTCTTGATAATTCAGTAGCTAATTTAATTCTTTGAGCTTCACCGCCAGAAAAAGTAGTCGCTGCTTGACCCAGTCTGATATAACCTAAACCAACCTGATGCAGTGTTTCTAATTTATGGTACAAGGCTGACTGATCACGGAAGAAAGACATAGCTTCTTTAACAGTCATGTTTAAAACTTCGTAAATATTTTTACCTTGATACTTAACCGCCAAAACGCGATCCTTAAAACGTTGGCCCTGGCAGACATCACAAGTTAAATACACATCCGATAAGAATTGCATTTCTACTTTAATTACACCGTCACCAGAACAATTTTCACAGCGACCGCCTGGAACATTAAAAGAAAAATCGCCCGCTTCTAAGCCCTTCATTTTCGCTTCTGGTAAACTAGCATATAAATCGCGGATGTAAGTGAATAAACCGGTGTAAGTGGCTGGATTTGACCGTGGAGTGCGTCCAATCGGCGATTGATCAATATCAATCACTTTATCAATATTTTCTAAACCAAGAATTTCTTTGTGTTTACCTGGCTCAGTTTTAGCACGATAGAATTTCTTATTTAAGGCGTTAGCTAAAATATCGCTCATTAAAGTTGATTTACCAGAACCAGAAACACCAGTAATCGCTACTAATTTACCAAGTGGAATTTCAACATCAACATTTTTTAAATTATGTTCTGTCGCCCCAACTATTTTAATAAACTTTCCAGTATCTTTATGAGTAATGCCACGAGCTTTGATGGTCTTGCGACCAGCTAAATAATCACCAGTTAAAGAATCTGGGCAATTTTTAATTTCTTCTGGTAAGCCAGAGAAAATAACTTCTCCACCATATTCACCAGCACCCGGACCAATATCAATTAAATGATCGGCGGCAAGCATAGTGGTTTCATCATGTTCAACTACAATCACCGTATTTCCATTATCACGAAGATGTTTTAGAGTTTCAATTAATTTATCATTATCTCTTTGATGCAAACCAATTGATGGTTCATCTAAGACATATAAAACTCCACTTAAAGTAGAGCCGACTTGAGTCGCTAATCTAATGCGTTGCGCTTCACCACCAGACAAACTAGCGGCTCCACGAGATAAAGTTAAATAATCCAAACCAACTTTTGATAAAAATTCTAAATTTTTAACAACCTCTTTTATGATCGGTTCGACAATAATAGTTTTACCATTAAAAACTTTTTCATCTTCACGCCATTCATTAAAAACATTTTTCAATTTTTCAATATTTAAATCTGCTAGTTCGGCGATGTTATAATTTTTAACTTTTACAGCCAAAGCTTCTGGACGTAAACGAGAACCACCACAATCAGAACAAGTTGAAAGATGCATTATCTTTTCAATTTCTTGTTTTACAAAATTAGATTTAGTTCCGTTATAACGACTCATTAAATAATTAACTAAACCATTAAAAAAACTATCACCATGCAACAAACATTGTTTCTGAGATTCATTTAAATTTTTAATTGGCGTATCTAAATCAAAACCACTACGTTCAGCTGCTTTTTTTAAATCAGCCAATAAACTAATTTGATTACTTGAATTAGCATGAGCTAATGATTTAATAGCACCCTGATTAATACTAAGATTACTATTAAAAATTAATTCCTCATCAATTTCTAGTTTTGTACCTAAACCGCCACAAGCTGGACAAGCACCATAACTAGAATTAAAAGAAAAATCACGAGGTTCTAACTCAGTACGCTTAAAATCACAGCTAGGACAAACATAAAATAAAGTTTTATCTTTAGCTTCTGGCTTTTTTTTATCCTTATCAGTAGCAACACTCTCTTTTTTTAACTTACTTTGACATTTTGGACAATGCGGCACACCTACTTTGGCATATAATAAACGAAAGTAATCATAGACCTCAGTAATCGTCCCAACCGTTGAACGAGGATTATTGCCAACAGTTCTTTGATCAATAGAAATAGCTGGTGATAAACCTTCAATAATATCAACATCTGGCTTATCCATTAAACCAACAAATTGACGAGCATAAGAAGACAAAGATTCAACGTAACGGCGTTGGCCCTCAGCATAAATCGTATCAAAAGCTAAAGATGACTTCCCTGACCCAGAAAGACCAGTAATTACAACCAGTTTATTACGTGGGATATCTAAGTTGATGTTTTTTAAATTATTAGCGCGAGCGCCACGAATCTTGATGAAATCTGATGACATTTTATTTTAAAAATAATTTTGATTAGCCTAAATAATAGCCCAAATCTACCAAAAAAACAAGACCCCGATAATCGAGGTCTTGTAGTCTAAATATTTTGCTAAAAAATAGGGTAAAAAAACTTAAAAATAAAAATTAAAATATGATCACGCCAAGAAATTTTTTGATCTTTATAAACAAATAAAATTGATTCTTTTTTCCACTTATTTAACAAATGCACCAAACTGTTTATAATATCCTTTTGAGTAAAAAAGATACCAACTTCCATATTTGGTCCAAAAGATAAAATATCTAAATTTTGAGAACCAATAACGCCCTCTTCATCATCAACTAACATTAATTTAGCATGATTCATAATTGGTAAAAAATAACATTGAACACCTAGGGCCGACAAACGACAAGTATTTAAATAATTAATCTTATTTAAAGCTTTATAATCAGTATCTTGAGGCATAATTATCTCAACTGTCACTCCACGATGAATCGCACTATCAAGCAAAGCCAATAACCAACGAGGTGGTAATAAATATGGAGTTACAATTTTAATAGACTTTTGCGCACCAATAATCTTATTACGATAATAATTACTCAAATAATAGGAATGCTGAGTATTAGACCAATTATCAACTAACCAACTCTGAAGTATCTTTGGAAAAGAATGATCATTATATTGTAAAATGGAAACTTTTTTGCCACCAGACATCTTGTAAGCATAGGCAAAAGATTTAATTATTGGCTTAATAATTTTTCCAGACAATTTAATTTGTAAATCACGCCAATACCTAGTTTTTTCTTCAATATTTACACCACCTAAAAAGGCCGTTTTGTTATCAATAATTAAAATTTTACGATGAGTGCGGCGAAGTAAATGACTAAAAAAGATGAGTTCTACTCCAGCCTCTTTAAGTTCAGTAATTGAGCTTTGTTTAAGATCATGACTACCAAAAGCATCGGCAATAATTACCACCTCTAAACCACTCTTAGCTTTATCCTTTAACAAGCCCAAGAAGTCATGAGTAATACCAGTATCATCTAAAAAAATATACATCTCTAAGTATATTGATTTAGTTGCTCCAGAAATGGCTTTAAACATGCCATCCCAAGCTTTACTTGAAGTTGTATAAAAACGATACTTCATAAATTAAACTAACAATTTTTTTATCTCATCTAAGTGTTTAATGGTTTCGTCATAACCAACCCTAATCATCTTATCAATCATTTCCTTATTAAGATATTTTTTAAACTTATTGTCTCCTGTAAATGGCGACATATCTGGATCAATCACCACATCAGCCTCCTTAATCGAAGCTTGGGCTAAATTATATAAAGCAATTCGAGAACTACGTAAAGCTACTTTTACAACTGTAAAACGACGATTAATAAACTCATTCTTATGATAAAGATTAATAGCAATAATGACATCGGCGCCCATTTTTTTTAGAACACTAACTGGCACTGGATCACTTAAACCACCATCTACAAAACAATGTCCTTTAACTTTTACTGGCTCAAATAAAACAGGAACAGTGCAGCTCGCCTGAACACTAAAGGCAATTTTACCTTCCGAAAAAACATGAGCACCGCCATCAATCAAATCAGTAGCCATAATTCTCAAAGGAATTTTGGCATCTAAAAAAGTTTTTTTACCAAAGATGCGATTGACTAAAGCAGTAAATTTTTTACCTTTAACTAGACCACCTCTAAATCCTAAATCAAAAACTGATGGTAACTTATCATTAGCAGTTCGATCAATAATCTCATGTTTTAATAAATTTGGATCTTGAAAAATAGCATAATGAGCAGCCACCAAAGAGCCACTAGAAGCACCACTAATAAAATCTACAGGAATATTATTTTCTTTTAAGGCCTCTAGCGCACCGATTAAGGCAAAGCCGCGCAAACCACCGCTGCCCAGAGCCAAACCAACTTTTTTAGTGTTTTTCATAGGTCTCTATTATAACAAAAAAATTAACTTTTTTAAAGATAAGCAAATAAAAAAGGAGTTATTATAACTCCCTTCTCTTTAAAATTATTTAATACGCTCCTAATAATATCTGAAATAAAAATCTAATTGAAATTCCTAAAAAAATTCCTAAAAAAATAATTATTCCAAAACCTAGTCCGGCCACAATACCAATTATAGAACCAAAGGCTAAAACGAAAATCAAAGCCGAAGCTATACTGGAAATAATACCGGCCTCAAAACCAAACCAGAGGCCCAGACTAAAATCAAAAGCTAAACCTAACAGTAAACCAAAAATTAAACCTAAAAAAATAGCCGACTCCATTCCTTTTATTAAACCTAAAGGGAGTCCAACTACGAAAGATGAAAAAGCACCAACCACAAAACCAACCATCAAACTTAAAGCTAAACCAATTACTAAATAATTATTCCTTTTAAAAAGTCCTTTAATATAGTAAAAAACTTTTACTAAACAAAAGACTAAAAAGAAAATAAAAAATAAATCCCATAAACGAGACATCGTAAACGGCAAAATGAAAGTTTGTGGCAAACCAAGAAATGAATCTGTTTGACTAGATAACAAATTAATCTGGCCAATGTTAAAAACATAATCAGCAGAAATAAATTTTACTGCATAAATTAAAAAAATTGGTACAGCAATAAATAAAGAGGATAACCAAAGTTTTTTGGTTGTTAAACTTTTTTCCATAATGCGTTATTTTTTAGAGGTTATTAATTTGTAAAGGTTCTACTTATCTTAAAAGCTTAAAAAAATATACTATATAAATTCATTAATGTCAATCTAGTTCAACAATCTAAAAGATATCCAAATACCTAAAAAAGCCCCCAAAGCACTAAAGATTATTGAGTACAAAGAAAAAGCATCGGCACCAAAAATTGTAGGTAAATAACCACCAATTACTGAGCCAAAAAGCATTCCTAAAAATATAACTTTTTTATCCATATACAATTTAGTATACCCTTTTAATTATAATAAAAAAAGCGCTAAATTGTTTAGCGCTTTAAAATCTTAATTAGGAGTTGATTACTGAGACGTTTCACTTCATCAACGATTTTTAATTGTGTGCATGCAGCTATTAATTTAAGTTTGAACATCATCAGTATAACGCTTCTCCAAGTTTCAGCTCCGCTTGGTGGCATGACGTTAGTTCAATACCTGCTAGAGGTAAACCTAAAATGTCTTACAAAAATATAACAATTAAAAATATTAATAATCAAGATTTTATATAAGCTTAAGCTTGGTCTATAGTTTTGTCAACAAAAAAAACAAGCTGTAAGCTTGTTTTTAAACGTAGTCCCAAGGGGAATTGAACCCCTCTTACCAGGATGAAAACCTGGTGTCCTAACCACTAGACGATGGGACCATGATTTAGATTCGCATAAAAAAATTTAGAACCAGTCGGAACTAAATTGTTGACTCTATTGTATAAATAAAAGCATAGTGTGTCAATAGCTTGAGTGTTTGCCTTTTCCGTAAAATCAACTACAATTACTTTATGCTTATACTAGGAATTGAATCAAGTTGTGATGAAACTGCCGCTTCAGTTGTAGAAATTAACCAAAAAACCGGAAAGTCAAAAACTTTATCTAACGTCATCTCATCACAAATTGCCATTCATCAAAAATATGGAGGAGTTATTCCTGAGGTCGCTGCCCGCGAACACGTTTTTAACGTACTCCCCGTAGTCCATGAGGCTCTAGAGGTTGCTGGAATTACTCCTAAAAAAATTGACGCGATTGCCGTTACTAAAGGGCCAGGACTTGTTACTTCCCTTATCACTGGCACTGAAACTGCCCGAACCTTGGCTTATGCTTGGAATAAACCACTTATTGGCGTAAATCATATTGCTGGGCATATATATTCAGACTTTTTAGAAGTTGAACAAAAGATTAGCTTCCCTTTAGTCGTTTTGACTGTTTCTGGCGGACATACTAATTTAGTTTTAATGAAAAGCCATAATCATTTTAAAATTATTGGCGAAACCCGCGATGATGCAGCTGGTGAAGCTTATGATAAAGGAGCTAAAATGTTAGGATTAGGTTATCCAGGAGGACCGGTTGTGTCTAAATATGCGAAAGAATTTGCTGATTCTGGTCAAAAAAATACAATTACACTACCGCGCCCCATGATTGGTAATGGTTTAGACTTTTCTTTCTCTGGACTTAAAACTGCCCTGCTCTACCAAATTCAAAAAGATAAAAACTGGAAAAATCGTATTTCTGAGTACTGTTTTGCCTACCAAGAAGCTATTATTGATATTTTGAGTCGCAAAGCAATTGTGGCCGCTAAAAAATATCAAGCCAAAACAATCATGCTTTCTGGCGGGGTGTCAGCTAATGCTGAACTTAGAACTTATTTAGCCGAAAAGGTTAGTAAAGAATTGCCCGGCTTATCACTTATTATCCCAAAATTAACTTATACCACTGACAATGCTGCCATGATCGCCTTGGCTGGTTATTATGCCCTACAAGATAACGCCAAAACCTCTTGGCAAAAATTAAAAGTTGATGTAAACTTTGGTTTATAAGATTTTGGTACGGTGGTGAAGTGGTCTAACACTGCAGTTTGCAAAACTGCCATTCGTGGGTTCGACTCCCACCCGTACCTCAATTACAAAAAATGACTTAAATCTAAAATTATGATTTAAGTCATTTTTTTAACCTATTGCTAGGTGATTAATCTGTGGATAACTTGTGATTTACTTTTTTATTTTCAATCTTTTGTCCACTAAGGACTGGACTTTAAAACCAAAAAAACACAAAATTACACATTGCGCAAAAGATGTTATATATTTAATATTAGCCAAAATTAATAAATAATCCATTATTTATCAACAATTATTTACAAGACAGTTGTCAGCTATTTTAAAAAGTGATAAAATATACACAGGATAAACAAAATTTGTAATTAAGTTCTTTTAAGTTCTTTGCTATTAACAACAAAATAAACAAAAAATACGTTCTTTTTTAAAACAAAATTTCTTAACTAATCTCGAAATATTGCTAGTGTTAGAATAGCAAAAGATAATCGGGTAAAAAAACTAAAAATAAAGATTTGATTTAAAATCATAAGATTAAAAAATTAAACTTCTATTTTTTACTATTTATTTACCAAAGATTGGCAAAAGAAATAATCACTTCATAATCTAACAATGAGGACTTTTTATTTTGCTTCCTTATTTTTATCTCTTTTTACAAAAAAAGGAGCTAAAAGTTAGCAAAAGACAGAGGCTCAAACCGGCCCATAAACAAAATTTTTATATAATATAAAAACCTGGCCAACCTGAGCCTCTTTTTATTTTCCAAAAAACCTGCTTAAATAAGAATGAATTAAATAATAACTTTTATATATGGCCTTATCTATTGGAATTGTAGGACTACCTAATGTCGGAAAATCATCTCTTTTTAACTTGCTAACTAAAAAAGGCGTTGATGCTGCTAATTATCCGTTTTGTACTATCGACCCAAATGTCGGTGTGGTTAAAGTGCCAGATGTCAGATTAGATCAATTAGCCAATATTTCTAAACCACTTAAAATTATCCCTACTACTATTGAATTTGTGGATATTGCCGGTCTTGTAGCTGGTGCTAGTAAAGGGGAAGGATTAGGTAATAAATTTTTGGCTCACATTAGAGAATGTGATGCTATTTGTGAGGTGGTTCGCGATTTTAAAGATAAAAATATTATCCACGTAAATAATAAGATTGATCCAGCGGGCGATAAAGAAACTATTAATTTAGAGTTAATTTTTGCTGATTTAGCGACAGTAGAGAAGAGACTGGCTAGCACTAAAAGAGATAGCCGTGGTGGTAACAAAGAGCTAATTCTTCAAGCCGAAATCTTAGAACGACTTTATAAGCATTTATCTGAAGGCGGTTCAGCTCGTGAATTAGAGTTTAGCGAAGAAGAGGCGCCGTTTGTAAAGTCTTTATGTTTACTTACTGCTAAACCAATTATTTATTTATTAAACATTGATGATAGCTTTACCGGAACTGATATTTTAGGCGTTAACGAACAAGTTTTAACGGTTAATGTTAGAACTGAAGAAGAAATTGCGGCCCTTCCAGAAGATGATCAAGCTGAATACATAAAAGAATTAGGATTAGAACAAAGTGGTTTAGATAAATTAATTAGAGCTGCTTACAAGATATTAGGTCTTGATACTTTTTTTACTACCGGACATGAAGAAACTAGAGCTTGGACTATTAAAACTGGAACTAAAGCTCCTTATGCTGCCGGAGAAATCCACACTGATTTTATTAAAGGCTTTGTAAGAGCTGAGGTTATCCAATGGGATAAGTTTATTGAAGCTGGTTCTGAGGCTAAAGCTAAAGAACTGGGCACTATGAGAATTGAGGGTAAAGAGTATGTGGTTAAAGATGGTGATGTTTGCAACTTCTTAATCAACAAATAAAGACTTTTAGGTAATAAAAGTGGCCTATTTTATGTAGGCCATTTTTTTATTGACAAATATTAGTGAAATGATATAATAAAAGTCTTGCATCAGGTGTAGATACTTTATCGAATAACGAGGTGTCGATGAACGCCTACAACTAACATAATGTTAGAGAGACCTGAGTCGAAATCACAGAATTCTTAATGAATTCTGTTTTTTTATTATCAAAAACCACATATAATTGACAATATCTAATAAAAGTGATATAATCTTTATTAATAAAATGACCTTTTACAAATAAGATTTTTCTACTAACTTCTAATATAAATCTTTAAAAAATAACATCATGACATTACAAGAAAAAGCTTTTATGATTGATCTAATCAAGAGAAATTATCGTCGTCGTGTAGCATATGAATTAATAATTATGGGCGCTTTGACCATAAGTATTTTAATCTATGATCTTACCGATGGTACGGTTTCTTCTACTTTTGGCCTAATTACTTTGGCACTTTTATTGTTACTATTTATTTTCATTATCTTTACAAAAAGCGCTCCCGCAAAAAAAAGAGAACAGCTTAAAGCTCTTAGAGAACAATATGACGCTAAGGCCGACTTTGAAGAACTACTTCGCTGCGTTCCCTTAAAAGAATACTTTGAAATTTAATTATTGTTATTCGCAAACAAAAACCCCTAATTTACACAAAGTAAATTCGGGGTCTTTTTTTATTTCTTCTCAAGTACCACAATTTCTCTAAACACTTTCTGACCAGCTCGTCCGTAAACAATTGTATTGCGCTGCGTCACTTTTATAAGTGGATTGGTTTTCCATTCCTCCGGTAAACTACTTTTAATTTCAAATTTATAATAATCTGGGTTAATTGGTTTATTACCGAAAAACATTGGGAAAATCATGACGACTCGTCCATGAGGCTTTAAAATCTTAGAAAATTCTCTTAAAGATTTAGTGTATAAATCTTCAAGTTCATCTTTAACAATCTTTAAATCATTCCAACCGCGTTGAGGACCAAGATATGGTTCGCAAACAATTGTCTCAACACTTTCCGGTTTAAATGATTCTGATAATTTAGTAGCATTTTTTAAGAAGATATTAGTTTTGGTACCGGTTAAAGCAAATTTTTCTTTAAGCCAAGCAATATTTTCTTTAGAATCTTCAATTGCCTTAGGAGACAGGTCGGTTCCAGAAACATTATTAAAACCCATTAGTAGTGCTTCTTGCAAAACTGTACCAGATCCACAGAAAGGATCTAACACTAAACCATTATAATCTTTAATCTGAGCTAAATTTATCATAATCTGAGCTACTTTTGGCGGTAGCATACCAGAGGCGTCGTCACGATTAGGACGACCAAAATCACGTTTACCTAAATCTTTAAAGGCCTGAACGGCCATAGTGTGCCCCACTAAAGTTCGTCCGCCATCGGCCGCTAACACAATTTCCACACCCTTTGTTAATAACTTATTCTGTTCAACTACTACACTGGATAAATTTTTGTCACGACTAGTAACTAGACGGGAAGCAACACCAGCATCACGAAGTTTCTTCTTTAAAGTTAGTCCAATTGGAGTTAAATTTAATGGTTGTTGACCATAATCAGAAATGCCAAAGTTAAACTTACCAGTACTTTTTTTGCTAACTTTAAGACATAAAGCTAACATCGGTTCATTTAAATCAGCCTTTGCAGCTACCACTTTTTCAAAAACACCGATTTTAATGGTTCCGCCTAAATTTTTTATTAAGTTTTCTGGCACAATCTCATTATCAGTCTCCCAAATAAACAAATCTTTGTTAATTAAACGTCCGTCAGCACATGGCAAAACAGCAGTTAATTCTGCGAGTGATAAAGTTGGATTGTTGCCTAATATAAAAAAGTAAATCATACGTCTATTACCTTACCTTAGTTTTAGAACTATTGCAATAATTTAATCTTTGTGCTAAATTAAGCATACAAAAAAATATTTAAATATCTTTTCCACGGCCTTACTTTTAAAGGTCAGTTCTCTCCCAGAATTATCTGTAGAGAGGGAACTATAGGTATTCTCTAAACCCTAAAGTTTTTTGAATACTTTGAGGGTTTTTCTTTAATCAGGGGTTTGGATTATTGTTACTTAAACAATAACTCGATTCCTAATACATTATGTCAAAAACAAAGAAGTCTGGCATGAACCGCTATGAGATTATGTTCATTGTTCCAAACAAGTTCACTGAAGACGAGGCTAAAACTATTATCAGCCGCGTTGAAAAAATGATTACTGATGCTGAAGGTAAAATTGCTTACTCTGAATACTGGGGTAAGAAAAAATTGGCTTATGAAATTAAGCACAATGCCTACGGTTATTACCAACTTTATCAATTTGATTTAGAAGGAAAAGACTTACTTAAAATCGACACTGATTTAAGATTATCACACGAAATTTTACGTCATCAAATTTTAAGCGTTACTCCAAAAACTCCTGAAGAATTAGCTAAGGCTAAAGCATCTCGTGAAAAATTAGAAGCTAAAAAGGAAGAAGAGGAAAATGCTAAAAAAGAAGCAGCTGCAAAATCAACTGTAAAAAAAGTTGCTCCTAAAGAAGAAAATCGTGCTGAACTTAAAGATTTAGATACAAAATTAGAAGGCATTTTAAATGCTGATGACTTAATCTAAACTAATTAAAAGCGACCCCCTATCGCTTATCAAAAATATGAATTTAAACAAAGCGATGATCATTGGTAACTTAACTCGTGATCCAGAAATGCGTAATACTCCATCTGGCGCTCAAGTAGCTTCGTTTAGTGTCGCAACCAGCTTGGTTTGGACTGATCAAAGTGGTCAACAACAAAAAAAATCTGAGTTTCATAACATTGTAGCTTGGAGAAAGTTGGCTGAAATTTGTGGACAATATTTACGTAAAGGTTCCAAAGTTTACGTTGAAGGTCGTTTACAAACAACCGAATGGAACGGACAAGATGGTATTAAAAGATATCGCACCGAAATCGTTTTAGAAAACATGATTATGTTGGATCGCCAAACAACAACTGGCGGTGCTACTAATAATGAATTCCGTAACGACTTAGAATCCGCTGGTCCAATGGACGACGGACAAGAAGAAGAAATTCGTGTTGAAAATATTCCTTTTTAAAAAATTAAACAAACCACATAATTAATATGGCTATTAAAAAAACTAAAGAGTGCTATTTCTGCGCTAACAATTTAGATGTTGATTACAAAGATACAAGATCTTTACGTAAGTTCGTTAATTTCTATGTAAAAATCTTACCAGGAAAAAGAACTGGCGTTTGTGCTTGGCACCAAAGAAAGCTTTCTGAAGCTATCAAACGTGCTCGTATCATGGCTTTACTTGCCCACACACATCGCTAATTATTAACTGAAAATTACTATGCTAAGTATCAGTGAAATCAAAATCGGTAAGGTGATTAAAGTTAATAATCAACCTTATGTAATTACAAAAACCGATCATCACAAGATGGGTCGCGGTGGTGCAGTTTTAAAAACTAAACTTCGTAACTTAATTGACGGTCGTGTACTTGAACAAACTTTCCAAGGTGTCCAACAAGCTGAAGAAGCTGAAACTGAAACTAAGAAGGCTAACTTCTTATACAAAGATGCTATTGATGCTTACTTCATGGACAATGAATCATACGAACAATTTACTTTAGCCTTAGAAGACTTAGGTGATCAACCTAAATTCTTAAAAGACGGTACTGATGTTTCTGTTTTATACTTTGAAGGCAAACCAGTGACTATCCAATTACCAATTAAACTGGATTTCAAAGTTGTTTCTGCTCCTCCTGGAGTAAAAGGCAACTCTGCTGGTAATGTTAACAAGCAGGTAGAAATCGAAACTGGTGCGCTTATCAATGTTCCAATGTTCATTGAAGAAGGCGAAATGATTAGAATTAATACCGACTCTGGAGAATACGTTGAAAGAGCTATTAAATAAACTACTAAAAAACACTCCTTAATTGGGGTGTTTTTTTGTTGACAAAGTAATAAATATATTTTAGGATAATTTAATCAACTAGTAATATTAACAACAAAAAAATAAATTAGCCATGGAAACAAACCAAGAAGTTTTAGAAAAAATTAAGTATTTTATTCAAAAGATTATTAATGTGAACAATCTTTACGATCAGTTTCTAGAGTCAAAAGAAAAAAATGGAGAAGAAGCGGCCGTAAAGGAGTGGGAAAAATTTGTCTTAGAATGGAAAAGTCTTACAGACGAAAAAAATGACTTTTTTATAATGGATTTAGATGAAATAAGTTATCCAAATAAAAAGGCAATTATTTCATCAATAAATATTAATGCTAGCATATTAAAAACACATGTAAATAATGAATGTAAAGATGCGCCGGTTCGCAGACAATTAACTAAGGCTAGTATTCATTATTCAATTGACAACAATCAAGATGACAGTTCTAAAGAAAGTTGTTTCCCTTATTTCGGAATGCACCTTATTCTAACGTTGGAAGATGACACTCCTGGTCCTGGAATGGATAATTCTGTATCAGTAGCTACCGCCAAAACAAAGATTGGCTGTAATTTAATTTCACCAAATTTCGATCTGGAAAATTTAACCATAAGCAACCCTTCGGCTGAAATTCAATTTGACAAAGCTAAAGATTTTGCAGACGTGGTCAGATTTTGTGAAGAAATCTTCAATTTAATGAATGACAATTTAATAAATAAAGATTTAGGCTCAGAAAAATTAATAAGAACAATTAAACTTTGCCAAGGCTAAAAAATGAAAAAATAAAAAAAGACCACCGACATTATGAAGGTGGTTTTTTATTTAGACGAATATTTTGAACAAAATTATAATGATCAAAATAATAATAACAATGCCAATAGGGTCTGCATGTTTTTCTTTAATAAAGAAAGCTTCAATAACAAACATAAGCAGAGAAAGACCGGCAAACCAAAGCAATAAATTACTTTGACACAGTAAAGTAACGATGGTGGCAAGTAAAGAAATGACACCAATAGGACAAACTAATTTTTTTAGTTCCATTTTTAAATATTTGCGGTTATTAACGTTCAAACTCTTCAAGTAATTAAATCATTTTTTAGCAAAAATGTCAATTATCATTACGATAATGGTTATTATTATTGCTAAAAAGACTACTGATTCATTTTTTTGCCGTCTAAACGCTTGAACAATTAAAAATATTAAAGCAATAATATCCAAAATCATTACTAAATTTCTGTTAAAAGACCAAAAAACCACACTCATCATCATTAAAAAAATTGCAATTGGTGTTAAACTTCTCATTTTTTATTTATTTTTTAAAGTTCTATATAATTATACTATTTCAAATAACATTGATATAATGAATTTATATGACTATCCTACTTATTATTTTTTTGGCTTTATTTGCTTCCTTGGCCTACAAACATTTAGATCGAGCAGTATTATTCATTATTGTCGGCACCCCTTTATACCTACTTCGCTTTAAGATTTTAGGAATTCCCATGACAACTCTTGAAGCTATGATTTTAATTGCCTTCTTTGTCTGGGCTTTTATTAAAGATGGACCAAAATTTAAAACTTTATTTAAGAAAGCGGGGCGCACTGCTTATCCTTATAAATGGGAAATTTTAGGCGTTTTAGTTATTTCTTGGTTAGCTATTATTACGGCCGGAGCTACTAGCGAAGCTTTTGGTGTCTTTAAGGCCTACTTCTTTGAACCATTATTACTATTTATCCTAGTAATTAACTTATTTTCCAGCCCCGAAGGACGGCGAAAAATCATTTGGTCATTAGGAGTTTCCGCTCTTTTCGTTTCTCTTTTTGCTATCTATCAAAAAATAACGGGTCAATTTATTTATAATCCATTCTGGGCAGCCTCAGAAACTCGTCGTGCCGTTTCTTTCTTTGGTTATCCAAATGCCATTGGTCTCTTTTTAGCGCCAATGATTATGTTGTTTGCTGGTCAATTATTTTCTAAAATATCTGTAAAAGAAAAACTTTTTTTTGGTTTCACTATTACTACGTCTATTTTAGCAATTTTCTTCGCTCAGTCCGAAGGAGCCTTGATTGGTCTTATGGCCGCAACCTTTATTTTCGCTTTATTTGCTAATAAAAAATTACGAATTACTGCTATTCTATTGGCTATTATCAGCCTAATCGCGATTTTTAATTACACCCCTTTAAAACATTTTGTTATTCAAAAAGCTACTTTAAATGATTTATCTGGTCAAATAAGACAAGAACAATGGGTTGAAACAAAAAAAATGTTAGCCGCTAATCGCTTTATACAGGGAGCTGGTCTTAGTGGATATCAAAAAGCCGTTGCACCATATCATCAAGAAGGCATCTTTTTGAAAAATGATGATCCTAATTGGTTGGAGAAAATTCACAGTTCAGCAGAATATCGCAAACAAATGTGGCAACCAACTGAAATTTACATGTATCCCCATAATATTTTTTTAAATTTCTGGAGTGAACTTGGAATCCTTGGCGCCTTGTTATTTTGCTGGATTATTGCTAAGTTTCTATGGCAATCGAGCCACTTTTTCTTAAAAGAAAAAACCAACAACGAACGCTTTATTGCTCTAGGGTTGCTAACATCAATGATTGCTCTAGTAGTTCATGGACTAGTTGATGTACCTTATTTTAAAAATGATTTATCCGCCCTATTTTGGATAAGCATCGCCATTCTTGGCGGATTAACTTTAAAACAAAATGAAAAAAATTCTTCAAAAAATAATAGCTGAATCTGGTTATTGTTCTCGTCGGGCCGCCGAAGATTTAATTAAAAAAGGACAAGTAAAATTAAATGGCGTTCTAGCTAAGGTCGGTGACATGGCTGACGAAACTGATAAGATTAAAGTTCGTGGCGAAGTAATTGGTGCCGCTCGCGAAAAAGTTTATATTAAAATGAATAAACCAGTTGGTTACACTTGTACCAACCGTCAATTTAAAGGTGAAAAAAATATCTTCGAATTGGCCGAATCACTCCCTAGTGGTGTTTTTACCATTGGTCGTCTTGATAAAAATAGTCGTGGTTTAATTTTAATTACTAATGATGGTGATTTAACTTTGAAGTTAACTCATCCACGCATGGCTCATGAAAAAGTTTACGAAATAAAAGTGCGAGCCGATATCAGTGATATCACAGTTTCAAAAATTAAAACTAACTTTATTAAAGGTATCCCTTTTGGAATGGACGAAGGAACAGCAACTGCTAAAAGAGTTGATTATCTTGGCGAAGGAATGTTTAAGATTATTTTGACCGAAGGAAAAAAACGTCAAATTCGTCGAATGTTTGAATCAGTGGAAATTAGAGTTATTGATTTAAAAAGAGTTAAATTCGCAGGACTCGAACTTGGTAATCTACCCGAAGGGAAATGGGGTTATTTAAACAAAGCGGAAATTGAAAGACTAAAGAAAATGTAATAATATAAATGTAGCCCAATACTTTCGGGCTCACTGGAGAAGTCGCATAGCCCGGTTGATTGCGCCGCATTCGAAACGCGGTATACCCGTCAAAAGGTATCGAGGGTTCGAATCCCTCCTTCTCCGCTTATTAAAAATAGCTTTATTTCTAAGGCTATTTTTTATATAAAAAAATGATATACTAAAATTATGGAACTTATTTTATTACTAGCTTTAATACTTGGTGTTTTCAGTTTATTTACTATTAAAAAACAAGAGCGTGCTCGTCATGCTCGTTTTGATAAACAAAAACATTATAATGCCAACGAAGATTATCTAGAAAAAGTAAAAGAAGCTACTAAAAAAAGATTCGAAGAAGAACAAGCTCAACAAGAATATAAAAATGATATTAAAAAAAATTATTTATGATTATCGCCTCTGGCCCAGTTATAGTAGAAAATAATAAAGTATTATTAAATAAAGATACCAAAGATTCTTTTTGGAAATTTTGCGGTGGTCGCGTTGAAGAAACAGACTCCAATATAAAAAATACTGCCATCAGAGAAGTAAAAGAAGAGATGGACTTAGAGATTGAGATTTTAGAAGAAACCCCTTACTTTTTCTACACTGAGAAGGAAAAAGATGGCCAAAAAATAAGCGTTATTTTAGTTCACTTTTTAGCTAAGAGATTAAATGAAATAGAAATTGGAGCAGAAACACTTGATTATAAATGGGTTGATTTAAATAGCTTAGAACAAGAAGAGCTAGCACCAAATATACTGCCGACATTGAAACATTTTGGCTTTATAAAATAACAAAAAAGACTCAAAATTAATTGAGTCTTTTTTAATGCGGAATGGAAGGGGCTCGAACCCTCGACCTCCTGCGTGACAGGCAGGCGCTCTAACCAACTGAGCTACCACTCCAGATATCTTAAAAATTGACCAGTTTTACTTGAGTCAACAACCAAATAATAGCAAAGTGTCCATATCTTGTCAAACACCATTTCTTGCCCTATAATTACATTATAAATAAACCTTATTCCGCCAACTGGCGGTTTAATTTTTACCAACAAATTAAGCCCAAAACTATGGAACAAGAATTAACTAAAGAAGCTATTCTAGCAATCAAAACTGATCTTATCGCCAGAAAAGAACAAATCACTCATGACTTACAAGAAGTAGCCAAACAAGACAATCATGACGCTGATAATCTTGGTGCTAAATTTCCTGAATATGGTGATAAGCCAGATGAAAATGCTCAAGAAATTACTGACTATTCTACTAGCCTAATGACTGAAAAAGTTTTAGAAAAAACTTTAGAAGATATTGATGGTGCTTTAGCTAGAATTGAAAATGGTACTTATGGTATTTGTAAATATTGTCATAAACCAATTAGTGCTAAACGTTTAGTAGCTCGTCCAGTAGCTAGTTCTTGTATTGCTTGTAAAACTGAATTACAGGAGAATGAATAACAAAACTTTAAAACTTCAAATAAAAAATATAGCCTGGCTAATTACGCTGGCTATATTTTTTTTATTTGATCGATATTTAAAATTAATCGCCTTAACGACTTCGTCAAAAACAATAATTAGTAATTTATTAAATTTTAATTTTGTTCCTAATTATAAAATTGCTTTTTCGCTACCAGTTAGTGGCCCCTGGCTTAGTGTTTTAATTGGCGGAGTAATAATAGCTATTTGCTATTACTTATTTTTAAACCATAAACAGCTAAAAAACCTTGAATTTATTAGCTTTTTTGGAATATTACTAGGGGCAATTAGTAACTTAATTGATCGTTTTAAATATGGTTTTGTCATTGATTACTTTGACTTAAGATGGTTTACTATTTTTAATATTGCCGATGCGATGATAAGTGTTTGTTCAATAATTCTTTTTATCTCTCTTTTAAAAAAAGACTCTAAATAACTTAGAGTCTTTTTTTAAACTATTTTTATTTTTCTACCACCAATAATATTTTTTATTTCTATCTTTATTTTATTTTTAGGCCAGATATCTTTCACTCGTTCTGCCCACTCAATTACCACCACCGCGTCCTTCTTTCCTAAATAATCATCAAGGCCAATAGCAATTAGATCGTTTCCAGAATTTAAGCGATAAGCGTCAATGTGGCATAAAACACCGGTCTTGATTTTATAAATTTTCATTAGGTTAAATGTTGGGCTATTTACCTTACCCTTACCACCTAATCCGTGAGCTAAACCTTGAGTAAAACAAGTCTTACCGGCTCCCAAATCACCCAATAATAAAATTACTTCACCACCATGACAAATTTTAGCAATATCTTCGCCCAAGAAAAAGGTTTCTTCGGCACTATGGGTAATAAATTCTTTCATGTTTATAATTGTAATGGGAAAAACATAAAAAAACAACCCAAACGGGTTGTTTTTTATTTAAGGTGGGCACACAAGGATTCGAACCCTGGACCCCTTCGGTGTAAACGAAGTGCTCTAACCAGCTGAGCTATGTGCCCTTAAAGGCAGAATACTGCCATATTTTTTGAGCTTGGTGGGCGAAAGAGGATTTGAACCTCCACGGCCTTGCGGCCACAAGCCCCTCAAGCTTGCGTGTCTACCAATTTCACCATCCGCCCAAAAACTGAAAAATTAACGAACAACAGTTTCTTTAAGTTTCTTGGTCTTACCTGGTTTCTTTAAGAAAGTTAACTTAGCTCTACGAACTACAGCCTTCTTTTTTACTTCAACCTTAGTAATAGTTGGTAAATTTAAAGGGAAAATCTTTTCTACACCAATACCATCGGAAACCTTACGAACAGTAATAGTTGCACCGATTTCTTTATTATGTTTTCTAGCAATAATAATACCTTCAAAATATTGAATTCTTTCTTTTTCTTCGCCCTTAGAATTAAGTTCTTTAATCTTTTGGTGAACTCTAACAGTTAGACCTGGTTTTAATTCCATATCCTTGTCTGTTACTTCTTCAGCTAGAGTAGCTTTTTTTTCGGCCATATTAGTATAAAATTTCACAAACGAGCTGTTTAGAACTCGTTTATCTTAATAAATATTTTTTGTCTTGTTTAATATTATAATTAAATTCGGTGCTTGTCAATGGCTTACAGCTCTGCTAGTCTTTTTCTGATTATTGCGTAAGTTTCGTTAAAAACTTCAGCTTTAGTCATACTTGTTGTATCAAGAACATAGTCATAATTTTTAAGGTCATAGACATCTATATCAAAAAAGTCTAAATAACGCTTTCTTTCATTGTCTTTGCGGCCTTTAAGACTATTTAAAACCTTCTCGATAGTGTCCATCTCCTTATCTTCCCCCTCACGTTTGGCTAATAAAACTCTATTAGCACCAACCATATCATCTACTTTAATATATAACTTGAAAGAATGGGGAATAAAATGCCAAGAAGTGCGACCTTCGATAATGAAATCATCTTCCGTTTTACCCAAATTTTCTTGATATTTATCAACCTCTAAATCGATATTGGCATCACTTTCGGCTAATTTATTGTGTTCCACCAAAGTCATTCCTCTGCTTACTGCCATGTCTCGATGTAGCTGACCCATGGAATAACGTTTCCAACCTAAAGCTTCGGCCAATTGTTTTGCCAAAGTACTTTTTCCTGATCCGAGATCGCCACCAATTGAGATAATCATCTGGTTGTCTTTTAGGTGATAAACGTTTATTATATAACTATCATAAAACAATGTTTGCATAAGTGCAACGCTCCTAATCTATGTATTTAGAAAAATTAGAAATTCAAGGATTCAAATCCTTTGCTAATAAAAATAGCTTAATTTTCCCTGGCTTAATCTCTGGCGGAAAAAGAGGTTTAACTTCTATTGTTGGCCCCAATGGTTCTGGTAAATCTAATATTGCCGATGCTATTCGATGGGTACTCGGTGAACAAAGCATTAAAACATTAAGAG
>Ga0302207_1000101_pt1 | contig 34013 bp, 21 predicted proteins | sample II_Fen_E2_2_FD_198792 | JGI IMG/M metagenome (GOLD analysis project Ga0302207, IMG submission 198792) | Peat permafrost microbial communities from Stordalen Mire near Abisko, Sweden - II_Fen_E2_2 | ecosystem: Environmental > Terrestrial > Soil > Wetlands > Permafrost | place: Sweden: Abisko...
AGGGGGACACTGGTATCGTATGATAACACTGATGTATGTGCTTTTACCAAAACATCGGAAACAGAATCTGTATTCGTTGTCAGTAATCTTAGAAATTCGACGATAAGCTTTCCGATTCCATCAGCAGTAGCGGGCGGAACATGGAAAGATGCTTTCACCGGTAATCCGTTCACATTAACTACTCAGATTACTTTATTACCCAATACGTATGTGGTGATGAAGAACTGAATATTAGCATAATAAATTTATAAAATCTATGAATCACAAATTTAATTTCAATTTATTAATTAGAATAAAATTAGTATTTATCCTTAAAATTTAAATTTTATGAAACGTTTTTACTTTATTTCATTTCTTATGTTGTTGCTGGTTTCATCATTAACCGTAGCTCAGATCACGGTAAAATTTCAGAAACCGGCTGGTTGGACAGCTGTAAGTTTATATACCTGGGGACCTGAAGCATTGGGAAGCTGGCCGGGTGTTGCACTTACCGAAACTAACGGATGGTACACCTATACCTTCGATCCCGCATTTACCGGAGCAAATTTAATTTTCAACAATGCCGGTGCCGGTGAACAGACCGTGGATTATCCTATTGCGGCAAGTTCATGTATACAGTCATCAACTACAAAAAATGCCGACGGGAAATATATTCTGACTACTGTTGCCTGTGTATCCGGCATGACGGTTAAAATTCAGAAACCTGCTGCCTGGACTGCACTTTACCTGTATGCTTATGTAAATGGGAGTCCGATACTAGGCGCATGGCCCGGAGTCCAGTTAACAGTGGATGCAAATAGTTGGGGATTGTATACATTTGATGCATCAGTTACTGCTGTTAATTTTATTATTAACAACAGCACCGGGCTACAGGCTGCCGACACGTATATAACTGCCTCTGCATGTTATACTTCTGATGGAGCAGCAGTTACTCCAGTAGATTGTGCTACCACTGCAGTAGCCAATCTAAATGTTTCACCCCTTACTATTTATCCGAATCCTATAGTTGATAAACTTAACTTTTCAGGTTCTGATAATATTGATAAGGTATCCATTCATTCACTTTCAGGTCAACTTATTTTGTCAGTATCATCACTTTCGAATAAAAGTTCTGTGGATGTAAAATCTTTAAATTCAGGTGTTTATTTTGTTTCAATAGATTATATTACCGGCAAGAAACTGACTGAAAAGATTATTAAATTATAAGGTGTTAGTTTTTGAAAATTGATTTTTTGATTTTCATAGTGGTTAATAAGGGTTAGGCTTCATGCACCTGATCCTTATTATTTCACTACTTATATTTTTTTTTATATTAAATATAATTCCTACAAATGTTGGATTAGGAATTATGCATGTATTCATTCATTATCATTTAAACCAGTTTTCAAAGTGAAAAAAAGATTATTCATTATCCTTCTGTTAACAATTTATTGTTTTGGATATATTCCCGCCGCTAATAAATCAGATAAACTTATTGGCAACAATGTATCCGTTTTCTATCCTTTACATTATGATGCAAAATCTCATCAACCATCATTCGCCCTGCTGAAAGAACCAACAATAACGGGTAATATCCCTGAAAGCTGGGATTTAAAGCCGGTATTTTACACAAAAGGATCAAAGACCTATGCCACTTTACCTGTTTCAAAAGGAACCAGCCTGTACGGAACCGGTGAAACCAAAGGAACACTCGTACGTAACGGTGAAAAGATTGTACTCTGGAATACCGACAATTATAAATACAGTCTTGCTGAAGGGAAACGCCTTTACCAGAGTCATCCGTGGGTACTTGGAGTAAATGCCGACGGAACGTCCTTTGGTGTGATTGCTGATAATACCTGGAAACAACAAATCGATTTATCGGATAGTATCCGTTTTATTTCCGATGGGCCGGCTTTCAGGATCATCATTATCAAAAGGAATACGCCTCAGGAAGTTGTCAAAGAACTGGCGAATCTGATTGGTAAAATGGAAATGCCACCGCTGTGGTCACTTGGGTACCAGCAATGCCGGTACTCCTACGTGCCCGATACGCGTATTAAAAATTTGGCAGATACTTTCAGAATCAAAAATATACCCTGTGACGTCATCTGGATGGATATTGATTATATGGAACACTTTAAGGTTTTTACCTTTGATAAAATTAAGATTCCGGATCCAAAAGGAGTGAACGATTATTTACATCAAAAAGGGTTTCATTCCATCTGGATGATAGACCCCGGAGTGAAGGTAGAAAAAGATTACTTTGTGTACGAATCCGGAACGAAGGGTGATCATTGGGTGCAGAGTTCAGACAGGAAAGTCTATAACGGAAAAGTATGGCCCGGAACATGTGTCTTTCCTGATTTTACTATCCCTGAAACGAGAACCTGGTGGAGCGGATTGTATAAAAACTTTATGAATACAGGTGTTGATGGTGTATGGAATGATATGAACGAGCCTTCGGTTTTTGACGGACCTGATGGAACCATGCCTGAAGACAACCTGCACCGAGGTGGAGGGGATCTCCCGGAAGGACCACATTTACGTTATCATAATGTGTACGGAATGCTGATGGTAAAAGCTTCACGTGAAGGGATCATGAATGTCAACCCGGAAAAACGGCCGTTTGTATTGTCACGATCCGGCTTTTTAGGAAGCAACCGCTATGCCGCTACCTGGACTGGAGATAATTGTGGTACCGTGGATAACATGAAATTATCCATCCCCATGTCATTGAATCTCGGGTTATCCGGGCAGGCATTTAACGGTCCGGATTTGGGTGGATTTACCGGAATGACTACCCCTGATCTATTTGGACAATGGGTAGCGATGGGTGCTTTTTTCCCGTTTATGCGGGGACATGCCAGTAATGATTCTAACAACAAGGAACCCTGGGCATTTGGAAGCGAAATTGAAAACGTCTCCCGTATTGCTTTAAACCGCAGGTACCGCTTACTGCCCTATTTCTATACCTTATTTCACGAATCTTCTAAAAACGGAATGCCGGTCATGCGTCCTGTTTTTTTTGACGACCCGAAAGATACCACCTTACGAAAAGAGCAACAGGCTTTTTTAGTTGGAAATGATGTCTTGATTATCCCCAAATGGGCCGTCAATCCAAAGCTCCCTAAAGGTATCTGGAGGACAGTATCCATTGCCGGCGAGAACAGCGTAACCGACAAGTACCAGGCGACCGTTAAAATAAAAGGAGGAGCTATCATTCCTATGGGAAACATTATTCAAAATACGACCCAATACAGCCTGGATTCTTTGACATTGCTCGTGTCATTAGACCGTAACGGCCTGGCGTCAGGAACACTTTATGAAGATGCAGGAGAAGGGTTTAAATATCTGAAAGGAGAATACCGAAACTACTCGTTTACTGCCCGGAAAAATGGTTCAACGTTCAGCGTGGAAATTACCCCTAAAGATGGAAAACTGAAACCTATAAACAGAAAATACAAAGTTTGTATTGTGACTGATAAAGGAACTCTTGAAAGCAGTTGGATGAAAGGAACACATATAAATATTGGATTACCGGAATAATAAAAACTGATCATAAAATTAATGACAAGCTTCATTTTTATACTTTTAGTAACGTGGTCATTATTTTAATTGATCATATGAATAATATTTATTTAAAGGACATAACCTTAGAACACATATTAAACAGAAAAAAAGAGACTGCTTCAACCATGTTGATAAAGTCTCTTTTTCTGTACATTGTGCTCCATCACTTAATTTTTTTGAGGGGAATCTGGGTATACGGCCTAATTTGGGTACTTATTTCTGAATAAATGAACAGTTACTGGCCTTAATTTCCTCTAAAATTTAAGCCTGTTAATTCAAAATTCAGTATCTTTGCCTTATACTATTAAAATAAATATTATTACTAGCCATTCACCATGTTACAAAAATTATGACAGTGAAAAAGAAAGTATCGACAATTTATCTCCTGACAATTATGAGTTTGTTTTCAAACTATGCAACTGCCCAAAACGATAAACAAATAGGCACTGATGTGTTTGTTTTTTATCCTTCCAATTACAACTTTCAGACAAAACAGATCTCACTGGCCTTTGTCACTGAACCAAAAGTGACAGGTGACATTCCTAAAGACTGTACAATAAAAGTTCATTTTTATTCTAAGGGTGGTAAATCAATAGCTGCTATGCCCATAGTACCCGGTACCAGTTTATATGGTACGGGTGAAAATACCGGCACTTTGTTACGGAACCGCAACAAGACAACTCTTTGGAACACTGACAATGTGGAATACCGGAAAGACAACGGGAAACGCCTTTATCAAAGTCATCCCTGGGTAATGGGTGTGAACAAAGATGGTACTGCCTTTGGGGTCATTGCCGATAATACCTGGAAGCAACAAATCGAACTGACCGACAGCATCCGGTTTATTTCGGAAGGTCCTGCATTTCGGGTGGTTGTCATTAAACGGAATTCACCACAGGAAGTAGTCAAAGAATTAGGCAACCTGATTGGGAATATGGAAATGCCTCCTCTATGGGCGCTGGGTTACCAGCAATGCCGGTGGTCGTATATTCCCGATACCCGTATCAAAAATGTAGCCGACACTTTCAGGTTGAAAAAGATACCTTGTGATGTTATCTGGATGGACATCGATTATATGGATAGTTTCAGGATCTTTACTTTCGACAAGGAAAAAATACCCGATCCGAAAGGATTAAATGATTATTTGCATCAAAAAGGCTATCATTCCATCTGGATGATCGACCCGGGCGTAAAAGCTGAAAAAGGATATTCTGTTTACGATTCGGGTAGCAAAGGTGATAATTGGGTACAAAACTCAAAACATAAAGAATTTAACGGGAAAGTATGGCCCGGGGAATGTGCATTTCCTGATTTCACCCGACCTGAGACAAGAACCTGGTGGAGTGGCCTGTATAAAAAATTTATTGCAACCGGCATTGATGGAGTCTGGAATGACATGAACGAACCTGCCGTATTTGGTGGACCCGATGGAACCATGCCAGAAAACAACTGGCATCGTGGAGGTGGAGGATTACCGGCCGGAAGTCACCTGCAGTACCACAATGTGTACGGTATGTTGATGGTCAAAGCTACCCGCGAAGGGATTCTTAGTGCAAACCCTGATAAAAGACCTTTTGTGTTGTCACGTGCCGGCTTTTTAGGAAGCAACCGCTATGGAGCCACCTGGACGGGTGATAACTCCGGAACAGTGAAAGATATGAAATTATCCATTCCAATGTCGCTGAATCTGGGTCTTTCAGGACAGGCTTTCAGCGGCCCGGATATAGGTGGCTTTACAAGAAACACCACTCCTGATTTATTCGGACAATGGATTTCAATGGGTGTATTTTTCCCGTTTGTAAGGGGGCATGCCTGTCAGGGAACAAATAATAAAGAACCCTGGGCATTTGGAGAGGAGATAGAAAATGTATCCCGCACCGCCATCAACCGGCGCTACCGGTTACTGCCTTACTACTATACCTTGTTTCATGAAGCTTCAACAACCGGTATGCCGGTCATGCGACCTGTATTCTTTGCAGATCCTCAGGATGCTATGTTAAGAACAGAAGAACAAACTTTCCTGGTTGGAAATGACCTGCTTGTTATTCCTAAATGGGCTGTGAAACCAGTTCAACCGAAAGGAAGCTGGAGAATCATTTCCATTGCCGGTGAGAACAGCACGACCGATAAGTACCAGGCTGATGTCAAAATCAAAGGTGGAGCTATCATTCCTATGGGCAACATCATTCAGAATACTACCCAATACAGCCTTGACTCACTGACTTTGCTTGTATCGTTGGATCAAAACGGTAAAGCTACCGGGACGCTCTATGAAGATGCAGGAGAAGGTTTTGATTACCAAAACGGGGAATACAGGAATTATGCGTTTACAGCTCTTCTGAAAGGCTCAACCGTTAATGTGACCATTACTCCCACCGATGGCAAATTAAAGCCTGCAAGCCGCAAATACAAGGTATCTGTGGTAACTGACAAAGGCACATACGAAAGCAAATGGAAAAAAGGAAACAGCGTTTCGGTAAAAATAGCTGAATAAGAGTTGAGAAGTAGTAATAAGATAGATGATGTAAGGCTATAGATACATCATATCGTTAAAGAAGAGATCATGGATATACATTCCGTTAAACCGGGATATATGTCCATGATTTTTTTATAGTCTGTAGTAATTTAATTTAGTAACAGGATTAAAGATGATTATTTTTATTTCACTCAAATCTTCATTATTTTTATTCTATAGCTAGCTTATATCTAATTCCGGCAGTCATATCTTGAGTTGATCAGTAAGAAATTGGTGAACCCGGAGTATTAACTGACAGAATATCTATCGGACCGCTTTGCCTTGTAGAATCTTCACCTCCATTACCAGGTTGCTCTCCTACCCTTGAAACGTATACCAATTTGGCTACTACAGAGTGGTACGCTGACAAAAAGAAAAAAGTCGGCTTATAGGTCAAAATTCAGGCTCAAAACCTCTGGAATTTCTTTTACCATTACCTTTGCAACAAATCAAAGGTTATGAATAAAAAAAATGCTTTTATTGTAGTTCTCCGATTGTAAAAAAAAATGGCATATTAAAAGGCATTCAACAATATAAATGTCATGCTTGTGGGAAACAATTCACAGGTGGTGAACGCCTAAAATCGATTACACTTTGGAATTTGTATGTGAGAGGCAAACAAACTTATAAAGAAATAGCCAATAGCTATGGTGTTAGTGAAAGTACTATAAAACGGAAGCTTAAAAACGTTTATGTACCAACTGTTATTAATTATATGCCTTCTAATGTTGTGTTGTTGATGGATACCACCTATTGGGGTAGAAATTGGGGTCTATTAGTACTAATGAATGCTCATACAGGTATTGTTCTTTGGCGAAAGTTTGTTAAGCAAGAACGCTTATCAGATTATAAAGAAGGAGTTGACTATTTGGAAGAAAAAGGCTACTTTGTAGCAGGCATTGTTTGTGATGGATTGAAAGGAATGTTCCAACAATTTTGCAAATACAACATACAAATGTGCCAATTCCATCAAGTAGCTATTGTTCGGCGGTACATAACCAATAATCCAAAATTAGAAGCAGGCAAGGAATTAAAAGTGATTTCTAAATTACTAACTAGAACTGATAAAGAGAGCTTTATTGCAGCATTTAATTCCTGGCATAACAAATGGGAAGTATTTCTTAAAGAAAGATCATTAGACCCTGTAAGTGGTAAAAGTCATTATGTTCATAAAAAACTTCGTAGTGCATATTTGAGCATCAAAAGAAATTTACCATATCTATTCGTTTGGTATGATAATCCGAATTTGCTTATACCTAATACCAATAATACATTAGAAGGTTCATTTACAGAATTGAAGAATAAACTACGAAATCACAATGGACTCTCAAAAGAAAACCGCAAGCGATTTATAGATGAGTTTATTAAGGCATAAAAAGCTCTAAATAATTCAAAAAAAGAGGTGGAAAAAACCACCCCTTAATTTTGAATTATTTGTCGCTTACATATTTATCCCTTGTTTGGTTGCTCTCCAGCAGAGCCAAACTCTGTTTAATATGTGCTGCAATAATACAATATAAAACCAAATAAACAAAATATCGATTAAAAAAACAGCCTGAATTTTGACCTCTCGGAGGAAACATCTAAAAAACAGCCTGAATTTTGACCTATATACCTCAAAAAGGAATTTATTTGCTGCAGGTATATCAAAATAAAACGTTCAATACTTACAAAATCATTTATTAAGTACTATAATAGTAAGTAATAATGAATTATACTTGTTGGGGTGTAATTTGCAGTTTATTCTCTTTCACTTGACAAAACGTTATCTGTTAAAACAGCTAAGAATCAACAGTAAACTTTGAAACAAGAATAGTAAATCTTAATCTCTGTATCGGCTGAATCTTCAATCTTGAAGTTCAGCCGATGTTATTTCACACAACATTGCAATTTAAATATCTGATTATATTCAGTTGATTGACACTTTAGGACATTTACTCACTAGAGGATATGTCTGGCATAGTTAACCTTATATTTAAACCTTTTTTTTAATCTCTTCGCCTTTTTCAGTCAGTTGGTGAAAACACAAAAATTCTGTAACAAGGAATGACATAAAACAACACTCCTCATCTTGCCTAAGCAGAGTATCCCCTTTGAAAAGTTTTTCAACCAAATAAATGAGAATACGGTCTCCTATTATTTCTGAAAGCGTGAGTTGTTTATTAGAAGACTGTTTTAAACAGTTCAACATACAGACTATCATCCAGCAATATTTAAATATATAGGGATAAATATACTGATTTTTATCGAATTAAGTTTACTCCATAGAACTTGTACATGAAATTTTGACTACTGTTTTTTACATACCCGGTACAGATAAAAATTCATAGATTTCAAGTCTGTTTGTAGTAATTATTATCTCATAAAATAATCACAGTCACCTGACGGACAAGCTAACATACTTTTATCACTACATTCCCCTTTTTGTGTCCTTTATCAACATATCGGTGAGCCTCAACTATTTGTTCCAAGGGGTAGCGTTTGTCAATAACAGATTTTAGTTTTCCTGCCTCACAAAGCTCTTTGAGAAATATCAGGTCATCAACTTTTAACTTTAAACCACTGGTTGAAGTTAAAACGTTTAAATAGATCCCTGACTTCGTTAGTGATTTTTTCCGCTTAGACTTTTCAATCTTGCCTACTGCATCAAAAATAACATCATACACATTCCCACTTTGGGTAAAATCATTTTTTGTGTAATCGATAATTTTATCGGCTCCCAGTGATTTCACCATTTCCAGATTCGCGGTACTGCATACTCCTGTAACTTCAGCCCCAAAATACCTGGCAAGTTGTATTGCATAAGTACCAACACTACCGGAAGCTCCGTAAATTAACACCTTTTGACCCCGTTGAATATTTGCTTTTCTAAGATTATATAAGGCGGTTAATCCACCATTAGAAACAGGGGCTGCTTCCTCGTAAGTCATATTAGATGGTTTTATTGCTAAAATTCCTTTCTCTGGCAGACAGTGATATTGGGCATATGCTCCAAAATTAAATTCGGTGGATGCGAATACGGAATCGCCGTTCTTAAACAATGTAACATCTTTACCTACTGCCTCAATATCTCCGGCAAGCTCCATTCCAAGGATCTTCTTTCTGGGGCCTCTGAAACCCAACATGATTCGCATCACAGGCTTGAAAAACAAATCCGTAACGGGACCTATACCAGGCATTAGACGCCGGACCTTAGTATCTCCTATGTGAACTGTTGTTGCACGTATTTTTATCAACACTTCGTTGTCCTTTGGCATCGGTTTTTCAACTTTTTTTATTTGAAGGACCTCCGGCGAACCGTATTTAGTACAGATTACAGCTTCCATTTTTTCCATATCAATTATGATTAAAGTTTATTCTGATTGGCTATTTAGTTTAATAATTACATCTCTGTTTTTTTACCTTTGTGCTTTGTTGTTCAGATTTTCAATAGATTTTCCCAATAGATCCTGAAAAAATCTTCTTCAGACTATTTACTGGAAGTAAATAGTTGTTTTTCTTTTTTACAAATCAACTGTACAGCCCATTTACCGGTTTGGGCAGAAGGAGGAAGTCCACCACCCGGAAACAACCATTGCCCGGCCATGTAAAAGTTTTGAAGCCCGGGAAGTTTCATTTTCAGGGATTTCATCATATTTTCTTTCGAAGGCATAAATCCTTCATAAGCACCATCTTTTACTCCGGTATAACGGACATCGGTTCTTGGGGTTGCTACATCAGTTACCTCAATGAATGCAGAAATGCCCGGATATTCTTTTTCAAGAAATGAAGTGGCATCTCGTTGAATTTGCAGTTTTTCTGCCTGATATTCTTTCACGTTCATACCTTTCCACAGTTTCCAGGGACTGTCGAACCTTAATATGATCGTTGTCTTTCCTTGCGGTGCCATGGTTGAATCAAACGAATAATTCATGATAGAATATCCGTTCACCAATATGGTTTTCCCGATTTTCTTGCCTTTAGAAATATTAATTAGAATGGGAGACTCTGAAGGAATAGCTTTCTTTATTCCAAAAGATACCTGAACAATGGGTGTGAAAAGCTCCCAGTTTTTATATGCAAAATCAATTTCCTTTGAAATGTACTTTCCACCCAACATGTTGAAAATTGTAGTATATCCATCGGCTGCGCTGATTACAAAGTCTGCCGGGATTATTGTTCCATCACTGAGCAAAACACCTTTTGTAACGTTGTTGTCAACAAGGATTTTTTCAACTCTCTTTTTATACGTTAGTTTTCCACCCAATTGACAGAATTTCTCCACCATCCGTTGTGCCAAGGGAAAAGAGCCCCCCTTGATGTATCCTGCATTTTTCTGATTATACCAACCGAGCATAAATATAAATGCCAGAGCTGAAAAATTTCGTTTGCCATATAATGAAAAGAAAACTGATTTAATCCGTTTGCTCTTAAAATGAAGTGTTTCGAAATACTCTTTGCAAGTCAGCCTTCCGAATTTACGTATAACATTAAATACCGGAAGCATTTGCGGAAGTATTTTTATATAATCGAACGGGCTGCGCAATTCGGGTGGCAATGAAAATGGTTCCAACAAAGCGCTTTTACGCATATCGGTACACATTTTTTGAATTGACATTTTATCTTCGGGAGCCAATTCAATCAGGTATTTTTCCCAACGGTCAATATTGGAATAGATGATAAATTCATTTCCATCGTCATCCAAAATACGGGAATGAATTTCGTGATCAATTATTTGAGTTGTATCATTGATTACATTCGTCTCTTTCCAGATTGTGTGAAAAGCACCTTTTGAAGTTCCAACCAGCCAATGCAAACAGAAGTCAAAACGATACCCTTTGCGATCCCAGGCTGTGCATTGCCCGCCGGCTACATCGTGCATCTCGATGATTTCTGTTTCAAAACCATTCATAGCAGAATAAATACCGGCAGATAATCCGGCAATTCCTCCTCCGATTATTACTACTTTTTTATTCATTTTTTTGATTTTATAATTTTATATATCTGATTCGAATTTAAAGGGTTGCCTAGATGGTTATCACCACGTTTCCTACTTTCTGTCCTGTTTCAACATAGCGAGTTGCTTCAATAATTTGTTCGAACAAATAAACCCTGTCGATAACAGCTTTGTATTTTCCGGCAGCCATTAATTCTTTGATAAAAACGATATCTTCTTTCCGATCCTTTGGAATCGGGAAAAGTACTTTTTTACCTCCGAAAAGCGGTGTTAATAACGCAAGGAATATATTCTGTGATAAATAACCAAGTTCTGTAGAGAAATATATCCCTTTTTGTTTTAGTATCTTTCGGCAATGAAAAAAAGAACTTTTACCCACAGCATCAATGACAACATCATACTGTTTACCGTTTTTTGTGAAATCTTCTTTCGTATAATCAATAACTTCGTCTGCACCCAAAGTTTTCAGCAACGCGAAATCATTGGTATTGCACACAGCGGTAATTTTAGCTCCAAAGCATTTTGCAAGTTGTACACTTGCCGAACCTATTGAACCGGAAGCTCCATTTACCAGAATATCAGGATGATTAGTAAAATCAATTTTTTTTATGTTCGACAATGCCAGGAAAGCCCCGTCGCATACTGCCGCAGCTTCATTGAATGTTATATTGGATGGTTTTGTTGTGATGGACTTTTCTTCTGCAATGCAAATGTATTCAGCATGTGTTCCAAAATTGAAAGTGCTTAAACCAAAAACAGCATCTCCCGTTTTAAATGTTTTGACATCCTTTCCTATTGCATCCACAACTCCTGCCAGTTCCGACCCTAAAATATTTTTCTTAGGTTTAAATAGTCCGCCCACTAACCGGACAGCTAAGTATTCGGGATTCCGGAATCCACAGTCAGTCCGGTTTACAGTGGTGGCAACTATTTTAATAAGTACTTCATTGTCTGTTGGAATGGGTTTTTCCACTTCTTTAAGTTGAAGCACATCGGGTGAACCATACCTGGTATAAACTACTGCTTTCATAGGCAATTACTAAGCCGTTAACTTTTGAATTAAAACACAATCCGTTTTATTTTTCCCAATATACCGTTATTCCAACTATTTGCAAATGATTCAGCTTTTTATTTGACTTGTTTACTTAATATAATTCTCCAACTTTTCAATAGTATTACAGTCCGAAAGAAACACATGTATAGCAGAGTCTCTAAGTGTACTATATAATTCGTCCGAATAAGTTTGACAGATTTGCTTTCCTGTGAATGGAATACCCGCAAGTCGGATTCTGTAGGCAAAAGGGGTAATATCTTCGTATTGAAGTACATTTTATGAATAGTATTTGATGTAAACTATTGCATTCATACTTTTTAATTGTTCCGCAACAAATTAAACCAGCTTTGATCTTTGCAAAATTGCTGGTACTGTTTGATTACAAATATTTGAATATTTTGCTGAAAATCAAGTCGAAAACTTCGATAAGGATGAGTACAATAATTATTAATTCGAGTGCACGGTTTTCGCGGTGATGTAAAACTTCACGGAAATTGTTCAGATTATCTTCAATAATCTTTAAATGATATTCTATTTCCCTAAAACGAGTTCTTAGTTCAAAGGTTTTTGATAACCCATTATTGACATTAGACAGGTATTCATTTTCCCAAAGGATGTCAGGCGAATCCAAAATATAGAGCTCATCAATAATTTTATTTTTAGTATTGAGTACCTTGCCGATAAATTTCAGCATCTCTCGTTTTGTTATGTCGATTTTACCAAACTTTTCCAACTGAGTCGTAAAGTCAGTTACAGCGAACAACAATTTCTTGGACTCATCCAGATAATAATCCAAAACGACCGAATGCCCGACATTCAACATGCATATTTTAATAAGCTCATTGTTAATCTCAGGCACATTGGCACTATTGTACGAAAAAGACAAAGGCTTTTCACTGTCAATATTAACTAAAAAATTCTCTGTCAACTTTTCTGTGAAAGGATTCGAAGCATACTCTTCAGTGAACGAAATTATTTTACTCTCATCAATCTCTGAAAAGTCGGCAAAGATTATCACACCATAATTGAACAGATACAGATACGACTTTTCTTCGTATTCGTAAAATAATTCGAAGGAAGATGAAGATAATAATTTGCTGGTAAAATCAGTTTTAAACCTTTTTATATCAATACTTTCTGCAATTTGATAAGCTGTAATCTTTAACATACTGCTTGTTTTAAATTGTTGATGATATCGTGTCAAAGGACGTTCTTAATTACATCGATCAGATTTTAGACTTGGTGGATTACAAGTCATTTACAAAGACATTCGAAGCTTTAATCTGCATAGTTTACATTCGTTTTTCCTCATTAAAATTACCTTCTTAAGTTCATTGTGATATCTACGCTTATTTCTTCATTGAAGTCTTTATTTTGATTTCTTTCCAAAGTGCCATAAAACAGGCACTCGCTTTTGAATTAGGACTAAAATCAGCAAGTGGCTTTCTATAAATACCCATCTTTTCAACTTCAGCCAGAAAAGGAATAAACGAAGTACAGAGATTGGGAATTACTCCTGTGAGTTCCTTTATCATGTTTTGATGAATTGATTTTCGCATTTCAACCATAGAGAAAAAAGGAATTAGTGAGGATTTTTCAAGTTCATCCTGTTTAAAAAAAGAAATGATTTGTTCATACGTCCGTAGGGATAGAGGGGTTGGAACAGTGGGAACCAGAATATAATCGCAGGCATTGAATATATTTTCCGCCAGAATGGAAATGCCTGGAGGACAGTCCAGAAAAACCAGATCATATTCTCCTTTCACTTCCTTTAATGCATCTTTGATTCTTCTTTTTGATTTTTATACCTGATCCAATAAAGTATCCATATGGCGGTACGAAAAATCGGATGGAATGATATACAGATTCCGGTAGTCGGTTTTTGTTATAATGTCATTTAGTTCAACTTTACCTGTAATTATTTTTTTTAAGCTCGATTCATTCCCCTGTTCTTTCTGAAAGTAAAATGTAGATGAGCCCTGCGGATCAAGGTCCCACAAAAGAGTTCTTTTGCTTTCAAGACTGGATAGATATGACAGATTGACTGCTGTAGAAGTCTTACCTACCCCGCCTTTGATATTGTAGATGCCAATTATTATCATTTTGGCTCATCAGCTTTCTCAGCTATCTCAGGGTTCGGTTTTTCTTCCGTTGTTTCAGTTTTCTGTTTCTTTTCAAACTTCTTCTGCTTTACAGGTTTTTGTTCCTTTTCTTCCTGTTCTACAACAACCTGTTCTTCTATCGTTTTTTCTTGTTCTTTCTGTTCAGGTTTCTGTTTTTTGACAACTTCTTTTTTTATCACTTTCTCTGCATTTTTAACTAATTTAAGCATAAGTTCTTTTTCATGCTTAAAAAAGTTTTTCTTTTCATTCATAGTTTCTTTCAATGCAGTCAGCTCCTTTTCCAATTCTTCCAGTTTTTTGACTGATGTTTCAAGCTCTGCTATAAACAGAGTATCATTTCCTTTTTCATGTAAAATTTCAGCATTCTCTTTTAAGAGGTTAACCACTTTGAAAGCTTTTTCTGTACTGTTTTTCATTTTCTTTTTTTTCATACTACCACACTTTCTATTGTTAAATTAAAACTATCTATTATTTTATTTTATAAAAGTATCCTTTTCATTATTTAGAAACAAAAAAAACAAACAATTTATCAAACCGCGTGATAACCACACAGAAACGCACACTCAGATAGGTCAAATTTTCAAGGTGTTAGGGCATCCGGTTTTCAGGATATATTCTCCTGAGTCACCCTTGGGTGCATTTTAGGAAATAGAATAAGTAACTCAACGTGAAACACATATTTGCATTATTAACAAATTGAATGGCATTTTGTTCAATATAAATAATAATTCACAAATTAAATGTTTTATGACCTAATTGGAAAGTTTTCTTTCACTTTACAAGGTGCATTCAAAGTATACATCGTAATATTTTCAAATAGAAATTAAGTTTATAAAAAACGTAATTAAATTGATTCATATTCAAAACAACCTTGTAATACAGTATGAATACTTTTGTTTCATTCATTCAAGAGTCAATAATTTTCAATATTTATTTCTCACTTACAAAAGCCAGCAAAATGAAAGCATTAAAAATTTCTTCTTTTTTTGAAACAGTCATCCTATTTTTTTCAAGCTATATGATTATACTGAATATCCTGTTACTGATTTTAAGGAAATGATTTCAGCCGAAAGAGACAACAAGGTATGAAGCTGTAGACTAAATGATTACTTCATCATAATGTTGGAAACATTCTACTTTAAATATACGATTAAATCACCTGTTAAAAATTAAACTTTACCCATTTTCGGATGTTTTTAAATCGCATGAGTAAAAAAACTTTTCATGGGTTGCTATTTATCGGGTAATAAAGAAAATTACGAATGTTTGTCCTGTATATTAATTTCAATTATAGTTTTCACGTAATCCTGCAACTGATAATCTTTAAAATCAAACCAATCCTGCCTGAAATCGGAGTTGTCAATGATTCTTTTAAAATTGGCGAAAGGCTTTGGGTTATAAAGTGCATTAATCAACTGAGCCCTTAATCTTGAATTATCCACTTGTTCTGCAAATTTTTCCATTATTCTGAAAGATTCGTTCGCCTCCAGTGGTTCGATGGTAATATAATTTTCCCATTGAGTATATTTCAGGTTTAATTCATCCAATGAAACTCCTGTATTCATCGTATATAAATAAGAATTGGAAAGTAATTCCCGCGGGAATTCATCGATCTCCAGGGTGTCGGTATTCAGGAAACAAACAAAACCGGCATCAATGCTACCGGCAACATCTTTTACAACAGCATCGTATTTTTCCGGTAATTGTTCCTCCGGTTCGTCCTCCAGGGGATTATTCAGGTCTTCATGCAGGAAATCAAGGATTCTTTGCAACTCTTTTTCGTCATCTTTCACTTCATGTATAATTTGCAGGATTTCCTGTAATAATTTATCTGCTTTCATAACATATGAATTAAGGGGTTGGTTAAATTAATCGTTGTAAAACTGGTAATAGAGATCCGCAATGTCATCCTCAAAACCATAACCACAATGTGAGGCGTTTTTCAGGCAACTTTCGCAACGCACTTTAAAATTATCGAGCAAATTAGTCTTTTCCAGAAAGTTCAGTGCATTTTTAAAATTTGTTGTGACACTTTCGTAATATTGTTCCCACATATCTCCGTAATCGCAAGTAAACTTACATGCCATTTCATGTAGTGTCAGCATGAGATCACCCAATAATTCACTGGATGGTTTTAAAGCCCTGAAATCGATAATTGCCTTTTTAGCTACCGAGAAACGGGTTTTCGGTTGGGCAGATTTCCCTATTGGATAGAACTCATTCACAATAATGGTTTTGTATTTTTCGAACATTGCCTTTTCATTCGGATTCAGAGAATACTCTAAATATTCTTTTACAGGTTTCATGTTATCGTACATGTAGAGTACGATTTCTAACAGTTGCTCGTTAGTGAGCGATTGCAACTGTTTTTTTTAAGCTATTTTAGACATATATCGGAGGATTGATTTACCGGATATACTCCAAATATTGAAACATTTGAAGTCTGTTTATTGTTTCCCGGGTTGTTTAATTGGCAGTACAAATATACTTTTTTCCCATAAAAACACAAATTCAGATTCTCATTTATATTGATTTCCTCACAATTACCATTCTTTGTCTCTCAATTCGATAGATAGTAGTTAACCTATATCCTAATTACCAATAAACGAATTGACCAATTAACTAATCAACCAAAAAACGTTGTATTTATCTCCTGTAATCGTCCATTTTTGATTGGGGGTTGGTTGGGGGTTGGTTGGGCCTTCATTGGGCCTTTGTTGGGCTGGACCTCATTAAAACCCCAATCAACCCCCAATCAACTTCCTATGAAATCCCTATGAAAATCGAACCATAACAGGACCAAAACATTGCCGGATATGGATAATTAAAAAAACAGAAATAACAAGGTTAAAAATGAAGATAGAAACGGATGGTGTCATTCAACGAGAAAAGGAGATGGGTAATGAGAAGTTTTTTAATTTAAATTGGGGATTGTGATTGAAAATAGAAATTCGTAGCTTTTCAGTCAAAGACATAATTTTCGAAAGCTAATTAATCACAGTCTTGAAGTCAAAGCTATTTATTTTGCTATTGATTGACAACTTATTATTACCGATCATTTTTTACAAACTCACTCGCCATGCTGAGAATTATAAAATAAAAAGCTGCCTGAAAAAAGCAGCTTTTTTACCAATCAGATTCATTAAATTTAATAAAAACAATTAGTTTTGAAGGTATTTACTTGAGAATTGTATATGGCTACTTTCCTTTTTTATAAGTATAAATGGATTCACCAAGTGCATTAATAAATGAAATGCTTAAACTGGTACTTGTAGCTTTACAAATTGAAAATCCAGATTTGTCACTTGTGAACAATGTCCCTGTTGTTGATTCAACCGGGCGTGATAATGAAGCCGAACTGTTGACAAAATAGTCGACAGGAGAGTTCTTTTGTTGGATATGTTGGAAATTGTGAATATGTCCGCAAATGTAAAAGTCTACTTTGTGCTTCCTCAAAATCGGATCCAGGTTGGCTTGCATATCTGTTCTTTCATTTTCATTCTTTGTGGTGTTCGCATAAACCGGATGATGTCCGATGACAACTTTCCATTTTTCAGTAGAAACATTTAGTACGCTATCAATAAAATGAAGCTGTGCTTTGTAATCTTGTTTACAAACATCCGGATAATCAATGCTGTCAGTTCTGTATTTTTCTATCAGGGGTGTAGTGTCAATAAAAACCAATCGAATAGATGTAATAGAATCCACCTTTTTGACCATAGTGTAATAACGGGCAGGCATTACCCAACGACGGCTGACTTTGGAATAATCGATTACAGCCTGAGAATTACCCTTATACTCGTGATTACCTAAAATAGGATACCAGTCAAGCATCAATTCCGGATGGGAATAAATAAGTTCGAAATTAGTCAACCATAAAGGATCAGTAACACTGGCTACCCCATTAAAATGATGTTCATCGCCTGCTGCAGCAACAAACTCGATTCCAACCTTGCCTGCCGATTCACCCATTGCTGCTGCAATTGGTTTCTGATCATAATACCCATTTCTTCCCATATCGTTGGCAATCATAAAACTGATTCCTTTTGGTTCAATGGTTTTGGGCTTATTTGTTGTTGAATTCTGTCCGATAAGGAAGATTCCACTGTTAAACAAACAGAGTATAACAAGTGTAGTTGATCGGATCATTTTATTTTTATTCATATTCATTTCAATTTATGAGAGTAAAAGAAGTAGATAAATTTATCAAATCAAAAAAAGCTCCAACTATAAAAACATAATTGGAGCTTAATATCAGTAAATATTATTTAGTACCATAAGCTCCAAAGAATGCTGAAGCTGCAGGGGCAGTATATGCTACTCCATGAATGGTTAACCCATTTGGAAAATTTCTGGTAACGTTTGTTTTAGCACCGGTTAAGGCAGGAGAACCGGCCTGCAAGTGAAAATCCCAACCAGTGTTAAATGTATAATTTAATAGCCCGTTGTTGAAAATATTATTTACTACACCTGAATTATCCAGTGGATAATTTACAAATTTTGGATCATTCGATTTAGCAGTTGTTCCTGCAACATCATGTGCTCCTCTTACAACTTCTTTCCACAAAGATAAATTTGGTGTGAACTGATCCACAGTAATTTGATCCTGACCGTAATAATACGTATAATCATAAACTGTTCTGGAATCAGCACCACTAAATTTCACTCCCCAGCGGTTATTAACCAGTAGATTATTATAGACTTCAGCATAAACCAATTTTTCAAGCCAGATAGAACCACCTTTCACATCGGGCCTTCTCCAACCACAATTAACGATTGTATTATTATATGCAACAGCATGTGTCTGAGGAACTTTTACACCAGAATTTGAAAGTTTAAAAGCATCTGAATTAGAACTAAAAACAACATTGTAAGCCATATCGGCGATACAACCCGATTTTAAATTCATTACTCCACCATTTTCCAACCCTGATGGTCCAAATGTGTTATTGGCAAAAATTATACTGCCACCTTCCATATAAAATACATCTTCTTTAATATTCCGGATGGTACTATTCATAACCACCACTTTACCATTCACATTGCTGGCATACAAAGCAGGGTCCTTTTCTCCGGCAGTAGCTTTATACAAACCTGCAATAACTGAAAGAGAATTAGAAGTAGTAACTGCACCGGCATATTCGATGACTGCATTTAAAATTAAAATTTCTGTATTTGTAGGCGATCCGATGATTCCACCCCAAAGTCCTTGCATAGCATTACCAGCAGTCTTGTATTGGTCGGGTACAGTAAATTTTACCTGATTAGAAGCAGTACCCATTACATAAAGGTTACCATTGACAATGATTTCACTTCTTTTTGAAGTATCGCCAAATAGCACGGTTACTCCTTCTTCAATAGTTAAAGAAGAATCTTTCGGAATAGTAATGCTACCATTTATGGTATAAGTACCTCCTTTTTTCCATGTTCCTGAAGCCGTTGAAGTTCCAAGAGTTACCTGAATAGATTTTGGAATAACTTCTTCAGTAGTACAACCTACAAGAAAAATACAAAACAAGAAAAAGCTAATTGAAAAGAAAATTGTTTTCATTTTTGTTTATTTAATTGATTACTAATTAATTTTATACCTGAATCCAAGTAAGAATGATTGCATATAATGGTCCTGTCGAATGGTTGTTGTGTTGCCCGAAACATCCTGAACAATTAATTCATTATTTGCCGGATTTATTTTTTTAATATAGACTTCCATGGGTGAGTTTAAAAGGTTTTTTGCTTTCAGATAAAGACTCATACCGTTTTTAAACTTCTTTTCAATAGAAGCATCCAATTGAATGAAACCTCTTTGCCATTGATCATCGTTAAAATACCTGGATACCACGTAAATCCTGTCACCCGTATAGTTTGCAGACAATTGTCCATCCCAACCAGTATGAGTATCTTTGAAAAGCAGACTTACATTTGCAACATGAGCCGATTGTCCAAACAGTGGACGGGTTTGTGTTGTATCGGCATATTGCCAACCAGTGCTTTTGTGAACGTAAAACCATTTTTGTGTAGTAATTGAAGAATGTGTGAACGTGTAATTGGCTTTAATCCCAATGAAACTGAAGTATTTTATAAAATCTGCTTCCAGTCCCAAATTCTTTGCAGTTCCGTAATTATCCGGCATATAATAAATGTTGCCTTTGCTCCCCTGTGGAAGGCTCCAACCGTATTCAATCGGGTCTTTTATGTTCTTATAAAATGCGCCAATCATAAATTGTTCCAATGGTTTAGGGAAAAATTCATACCGCACATCAATATTATCAGCTACTGTATGTTTTAAATTCGGGTTACCCATTTCGGTGAATTCATCACCAACTACCAAATAGGGAACTATCTCTAAAAATCCGGGACGGTTTACAGATCTAAAATAAGAGGCTCTCACATTCTGTTTATCAGAAGGCATAAATCTGAAATGCAGACTTGGTAATAAATCAGTGTAAATTTGTTTTCCTACCGGTGGGACATCACCCTTTGTATAAATCAGGTAATAACTCTGGTTTGTATTTTCAGCACGTAAACCGCCTACTACCTGTAATTTTTTAATATTAAATTTAAATTGAACATAACCTGCCACAATTTTTTCATTTGCATTATAGTTTAATGGATCATTGTTGTTTAAATCCACTGAACTTTTCCATTGTATATCTGAAAAATTATTCCAATCCCTACCTTGTATGGATTTAAAATCTGAATTCAGAACGGCAAAAAACTTATATTCATTAAAAAAGCTTGTTCGTTTCTTATCCCTGTAAATACCTCCTGCAGATAATTCAACCGGTGTCCTTGCAATTATTGGCGTATAGATTAAATTCAGATACCCTGCCCAATCTTTGTCGGTATTATGTTCCCACCGTCGGGTCGATCCACCATTGGAAATGGTTAATGGCAGCTTTACAGTATTATTAATCTCATTAAACATGGAAAGGTTTATGTAATCCGGGGTTTGATTCATAGCATTTCCAATGACAAATGACCAATCACTCCTGAATTTATCTGATAATGTATGATTTCCCTGTAATACCGAACTTAAAAGCTGTTGATTGTTTAACTTGTATCGTAAGGAATAACTGGATAAGGAATTACTGCTGTTATTCAAATCACTGCCCTCCGACTGGCGTACCTGTACGGAGGTGAAGTTCATATACGCATTGTACAATGTGAATTTATGGTATTTATTCAGTTGAAAATCAATTTTATTATGGATTCCGATTTGTGTGGATTGTTCGGAAATGGTTCGGTAGCTTTTTCCTGAAATAAGCGGCAGATTCAACGTGTCATTATCTTCTCCATAGGTCGTACTATTGCTACCTTTAAAATTATTGCTAAAACTTCCGGCAAGTATGATTCCTAATTTTTTATGAAAGAAACGATTCCCGATTGAGAAATCAGCAACCAGATTAGGCATGGGTTGGAAAGTCTTTAAATCGAGATTTTTTGATGTAAAATCCTTCGATGTGGCTATATTTTTTTCACCATTCATCTCAAACGGCGATTTATAACTCACTGTACTTCGATCAAAACCCATAAAATCTCTTTCGAAAAAGATTTCATTGTATCCGGTTGCAATATTCAGGTTAAGCTGTAAATGATTGGGTGCATCTTTCATGACCATATTTACAATCCCTCCCAATGCGTCACCTTCGAGGTTGGGAGTGAGTGACTTTGTTACTTCAAGTCTGTCAACCAGAAAAGAAGGAAAAATATCTAATGGAACATACCTGTACTTATTATTCGTCCCCGGTATTTTTACCCCATTCACCATGGTATAACTAAAACGTTTATCCATTCCACGTATAATGGCATATTGTCCTTCACCAGTAGCATTCCGTTCAATCGTAACCCCTGAAACACGAGATATAACATTGGCAATATTCAAATCCGGAGACAATTCGATACTTTTGGCACTAACAATATTGACTTCATTCGGTGAAATCCGTTCCAAATTTCGGGCACCCTGATCGGTTGAATTATTTTTTGCCGTTACCTTTACTTCTTGCAATTCTAACGTAGAAGAACTAAGCTCAATAGAAATATTATTTAATCCAGAAGGGGATATTGAAACTTCTTTTTCTATTGTTTTAAATCCGGTATAAGAACAGATAAGAATAATATCTTCATTTTTTATATTGCGCAAAATAAAACTACCATCCAATCCACTTGAGCTGTTATTTTGGTATTGACCTTTTATAAATATTGTAGCTCCAACTAATGCTTCACCACTTTTAGAATCTTTTACCACACCTTGTAAAACTCCTGCATATGAACTTATACTGACGATAAATAACATAAAAAAAAAATAATATCTACTCATTCTGCCGATTTAAATATAATGCAAAAGTAGAATTAAGTTGTTTCGTTTTTATTTCACGTACATTAAATGTCAGAAACATACATTATATTTACGCTACATTTATTATTGATACAATTACCATTTTGAAATAAAAAAAGCTGCCTTTTCACAAAGACAGCTACGCAAAGATGAAGAAGATTACGCAAACGAAAATGTTTTTTTACATAGTAGCAAAGATATTCGATTCCTGAAAATTAATTCGTGTAAGTTCATACATAAATTGCGATTCAGCAGTACGGGTCCAATAGTTGAATTCCATCGATTTAGTATACCCGGGTATAAAATCGAGTAATATATCCAGATTAAATTCATTTGCCGCCACGCCAGCACCGGTTCGCGCCGCATCGATCACATTGCATTCCTGTTCTATATGGGTGGGCACCATCAATACGGCTTTTTGCATATACATGGCTTCACATACCGACTCGAAACCACCTGTAGTAGCATAGGCCTTGCTGCCTGCCATATACTGAAGGAAAAGAGTGTCGCTCAGTTTATGAAGAGTCAGCATTGGAGTCTTCATTTCGGCTTGACTTGCATTCTTTTTATCCCAGAAAAAATGAAGTGGTTGAGTTGGATTATTCTTACTCCAGATAGACAATTCGGCAGCAAACCCGCTATTCAACATATATCCGTGAATATAATCGCCATCACTCACAGCCTGTTGCAAAACTTCCTGACGCAAAAGCGGCGGAACAATAGAAATTTTGCCATATTGCATGTTGTCATCCGAACGGAAAGAAAGTGCCAGGATCTTAAGCGAATTCATGGTGGTAAGTCCGGAGTAAAAATTCAACAGTCTAAACTGAAAAGTATCATCCCCGGTATACTGAAAAGCCGGTGTCATAAAATAATACTGATGTGCCACATTGATCATTGGAGGCTTTGGATTAAAGATTCCATAAGTAACGCCACATAAAAGCTCATAAAAGTTAATAACGACATCGGGTTTCTTATCGTGGATCGTATTTCGTATTTTCAGCATAGAACGGATATACACCGGTATAAACAGTAAGTTATAAAGGATACTGATCAATAAAGGTGAATGTTTCCCTTTTGGAGTGGGTAAAAAATCAGGACTTTGAAACTGAATGATTTCACTGTTTATCTTTTCAGTAAAAAATGATGGCAAGGTTCGTTTAGCACTCCCTCCAACCATTACACCCACTACTTCGTGCCCATTTCGTTCAAGCATAGACTTTAAACTCAGGGCTTGTGTAAAATGGCCCCTTCCCTCCCCCTGTACTACAAATAAATATTTCATATATGGTATTAGAAAAAATGGTGAAAGAGATTATTTGAGAAAGCAACCATTTGTGGTTTTTGATTCGATTTAGTGATTTCAATTAGTTCATCCGGTTCTGCTGGTACAGCAGCATCACGATGCATATACACTTCCCAGGTTCCATCTTCATGTTCAAGTAAAGCTGATAAGCTTTCAACCCAATCACCCGAATTCAGATAATGAATTCCATCGATCATTCTATCAGCCGGTTGATGAATATGACCGCAAATGATTCCGTCGGCATGCCGCGAGCGGGCTAAGGTAACCAGTTCATTTTCGTAGTTCGAAATATAAGATACAGCCGATTTGACTTTTTGTTTGATACTTTGCGAAAGAGAATAATAGGGTAATCCTTTTTTAGTACGATAGATATTGTAAATACGGTTCATCCACAACAAAAAAGTATACCCCACATCACCCAGCTTTGCGAGCCAAACCATGTTGGAAGTAATGTTGTCGAATATATCGCCATGTACCACATAATATCTTTTATTATTCTTCTCATGGACATAATCTTTTACAATAAAAACATTGGCAAAAGAAAATGGAGCGATATGATCAATAAAATCATCATGATTTCCACGGATATAAATGACTTTCGTATTATGATTCTCCATCATCTTCATGATAATCTTAAAGAAATCGGTATCTTCTTTCTTCCACTTACCTCCTTTTTGTAAATTCCACCCGTCAATAATGTCACCATTTAAAATAAGGGTATTGCAATTCACAGTTTTGAGAAAATCAGCCAGTTCACGCGTTTTAGAATGTTCAGTTCCGAGATGAACATCGGAAATGACAATGGTCGGATAAAACTTTTGATTATACATATTTTTTTTATACAAAGTAACGGCTAAGACATTGCGGCAGTAGAACAACGGTATGAAATTGGTATGACAGGTGACATGAATAATGAGTTTCTTAAAAATGCGGATAGAATTTTCCTGTGACATTTCACAACAGAGTATTCCATTTTACGATTTACATCAGAAATTGTGGGAGTGCCCTATATCTTGAACAAAATATGTGCAGATGATTAAACACAATTCAGAAAACAAAAAGTTCTGCTTATTTTATTTAATGCATCGATAACAAATCTTTAACAAAAAAAAATCCAAATACGACTTTCAATTATTTTAATATTTCTTCTTAAAGAGCATTAAAATTTTAAAGTCAATTAAAAATAAAAATGGATTATTCAGTTTTATTTCAATAGAAAATTAAATCCATTTTGTCAGATTCGTACTAAGAATTGGGACAGTTAGATTTCGCATTTTGAATCCAAAAGAAGAAGGTGGATGGAAGATTCCGATTGAATGATATTCTTATAAAAAAAACGATGGAAGATCATGTATTGTTAGCATTTGTGATACTTCCGGTTTTGAAGTCAGGTTTAAACTGGAGTTTTTTTGGATCGTCAGATTTCATTTTCATTTTACAGTTTCAAAGATCTAAATTATGCTTTATTTTAATAGTTATTCATCGCATTCTATTTAATTATGTCACTTTTTAATTGTATTGTATATCATCATACTTTATGTAACTTTGCAGGATGTATATGGTTTAATTTGATTAAATCTTTAGTAAAAAGATCAGTAAAGATTACAAATTGGCTTCTATAGAAAAATAAAAAAACAATTTAAAATTACATTTTCACCTACTTGGATCAAATAACAGCCTCTCTATACATCTTATATACCTGAAAAAAACTTCAAATGATGTCAAGAACATTAAATATAAAATTGCAAAATAAAATATATATTCTTATTCTTTTCATCTCATTCTCTAATGTTTTATTTTCACAGAATGACTTTCCGTCAGTTTTATCAAGATTGGACAATGCAATCAAAAATTCAAATTTGTACACACAAAAAAGGGAACGACGTATCGAAAAATACAGAAAGGAATTACGTCAGGTTCAACCTTTATCATCATCCGAATATAAAATAAACACTCAGTTATACAAAGAGTATAAACCTTATATTTGCGATTCTGCTATACATTATCAAAACAAGAATATAGATATTGCAATACTTCTTCATGATCAAAACAAGGAAGATGAAAGCAAACTGGAGCTGGCCTACTTAATGGGATCTATCGGATCATACAAAGAAGCTGTTGATTTATTAAAGGACATTGATTGTTCGAGATTAACCAATCTCCGGCTAATAGACTATTACAACAGTTACTTCCGTGTATATGGTGAACTGGCATTTTACACCCAGGATAAAAGAGAGTCACAGGTTTACTGGAAAATTTTTGATGCCAGTTTAATCTCATTAAAATCTGCAATAACTTCAGAAAACCCTTTGCATTTACAATTAAAAGAAGATAGTGCCCGCAATGCACACAATTTTGATATGGCCTTAAAATTGAATCAAATTTCGCTATCAAATACAACTTCCGGTACTCCCGATCATGCCTTAGTGACTTTTCGCCGCTCTATAATATATCAATGGCAAGGTAACAAAGAAAAACAAAAATACTATCTTGCACTTTCTGCCATATCAGACATCCAATCAGCGATTAAAGATCAAGCCTCCTTGATGATTCTCGCTCAGTTATTGTATGAAGAAGGTGACATCGACAGGGCCTATTATTATATTCGTTTCTCCTGGAACGCAACAACGTTTTATAATGCCAAACTAAGAAGTTTGCAAAGCTCCTCAATATTATCGTTAATAGATAAAACCTATCAGGCTAAAATTGAAAAGCAGAAAACCAAATTGCAATATTATCTGATACTGACAAGTTCATTGTTGATTTTGCTTGTTTTTGCCCTGTTTATTATCTATAAACAAATAAAACGTTTGTCGGAAGCAAAAAGAAATTTACAACTTGCAAACGCAGACCTTAATCATTTAAATGCAGAACTAATAAAACTGAATGTTGAGTTGACTACGGTAAATCAGATTTTGAATACAACAAACAATGAGCTATCCGATTCAAATACTATTAAAGAGGTATATATCGGTCGGTTTATTGAACTTTGTTCCACATATATCAACAAAATTGACGATTTCCGTAAAAAGGTGCACAATAAGATAAAAGATGGGTACATAAATGATGCCAAACAAATGACACAATCCCAGGATATTACGGATGAAGAATTTAATGAGTTGTATGCAAATTTCGATAATACCTTTTTACAATTATTTCCTGACTTCGTTGGAAGAGTCAACGAATTATTGAATGAAAATGATAGATTCGTTCTAAAAAAAGGGGAATTACTTAATCCTGAATTGCGAATAATAGCACTTATGCGACTGGGTGTAAGTGATGGAAGTAAAATTTCTCAATTTATGCGATATTCATTAACTACTGTTTATAATTACCGTACTAAAACAAAAAACAGAACTTACCTTCCGAAAGAAGAATTTGATAATAAAATATTACAAATTCGTTGAAAACATAGGGTTTTTATCAGACATTCATCAGGTATAGTTCTAAAAGCTCTTTCTTCCAATTTTCATTTAAAATTGGAAGAAATTAAACCCACGTTTCTATTCCTCCCTTTTTCTTTTACAACTAAAACTTAGTTGTATCAAATCTTTGTGCTTAGAACTAAAATCGAATCTTTTTCCAATAAAGAATCAGAATAAAACAAAATGATTATCCGCACAACGTCCTATTTATTAAAAAAAATTGATTTTGGTACTTCATTAAAATCTAAAAGGTCAATTACACCCTTTCTATCAAAAGGTCGGAGCATTCCGCCAAAGTGGAATGTACCAATCGTTCTTTGTATCACTTTACAATTTAAAATTTACTTCATTCATGGAAATTGAAGATAATTAATCTAAATAATCTGTGTAATCTGTGGACAATCTCTTTCTTAATTTCTTTCATTAAAAAACAATCTGTGAAAATCTGCCACAACAGGACAGCATGCGGATAATCTTTTAAAATAATTATCTGAATCAGATCTAACCTGAAAACTTATGGATTTAAATAAGAATACCCTATCAAAATATAAAATATTCAGGACAATAAGCCTTCACACATACTACTTATTCATTTGACTGTATATCGTGTTATTATTTTACTGTCAACATATTACATTCAATTCAAGATGTAAACGACATACTCTTTTAATCGCAAAGAAATCTAATATGCTTTTATACTTTACTTTTGCTGTGTCACTATCACACTATTCCCAACCTAATACTATCATGAATAAATTGTTTCTAATTCCATTCTTTTTCATCTTTCCATTTATACTTCAGGCTCAAAATGGTTTTGTTCATGCATCAGGCAAGCTAATTGTAGATGGGAATGGTACGAATCTACTCCTTAAAGGAATCGGCACCGGAAACTGGATGATCCAGGAAGGCTATATGATGCAATGTGCAGATGTGGCAGGCACCCAATGGCAATTCAAAAAGAAACTAACCGAAACCATTGGAGCCGAAAAAACCGGATTGTTTTATACTTCATGGCTCAACAATCATTTCCGTAAAATCGATGTCGATTCCATGGCACGCTGGGGATTCAACAGCGTTCGGGCTGCACTGCATTATAAGGTTTTCACCCTACCAATTGAAGAAGAGCCTCTTCTTGGAGAAAATACATGGTTGGAAGATGGCTTTGTACGGTTGGATAGTTTAGTGTCATGGTGTGCTGCCAATCATATGTACCTCATTCTCGACCTGCACGGTGCACCCGGTGGACAGGGAAAAGACAGCAACATTTCCGATTATAATCCTTCCAAACCATCCCTCTGGGAAAGTGAACTCAATAAATCAAAAACGGTCGCCTTGTGGCGTAAAATAGCAAAAAGATATGCTACTAACAGATGGGTAGCAGGCTATGACTTGTTAAACGAAACCAACTGGACTTTTCCGGAAGGGAATAATTCCCAATTACGTAATTTGTACGGCAGGATAACAACAGCAATACGTGAAGTCGATCCGAACCATGTTATTTTTATTGAAGGCAACTGGTTTGCCAATGATTTTTCGGGACTGACTCCGAAATGGGATAATAACATGGCATACAGCTTTCATAAATATTGGGCATATAATGATGCAGGTTCTATCAATTGGATCATCAATTTCCGTAATACCAATAATTGTCCCGTATGGTTGGGAGAATCGGGTGAAAATTCCAATCGTTGGTTTACCGATTGTATTAAATTGATGGAAGACAGTAACCTTGGCTGGTCGTGGTGGCCGGTTAAGAAAGCAGGTATCAACAATATACTAAAACCCACCATCAACTCCGATTATCAGGCACTCGTGGATTATTGGCGGGGAAATGGCCCAAAACCGACAGCTGCTGAGGCATATAATGCAGTAATGACTTTCTCTAAAAATCATAAATTTGAGAATTGCAGCATTCAGCAGAATGTACTTGATGCCATGATGCGTCAACCGCACAGTACAGAGACACTCCCTTTCAAAGTCTATAACACCTCAAACACCATATTTGCTGTTGATTACGATTTAGGGCAGGCCAATTATGCATATTGGGATAAGGTAGATGCCGATTATCATGTAAGTACCAATCATTATACTGCATGGAATAACGGGAATCTGTACCGGAATGATGGAGTAGATATCCAAAATTGTACTGATACAACAAGCAATGGTTACAGCGTTGGTTGGATAGAAAATGGTGAATGGTTGCAATACACCATTCAATCGGAAGCAACGATGGCATATAACTTATTAATACGATATGCCTGTGAATCTCAAACAGCAAAAATACATATTGAGGTTGAGGGCAAACAAGTATCAGAGAGCGTATCATTAAGTCCCACAGGAAGTTGGAAAACATGGAAAACGGTTACATTACCGAATATTCCTGTGCATGCAGGGAATGTCAAAGTAAAGGTGGTTTTTGAAACCGGGGGAATCAACTTCAATTATTTACAATTCAGGAATCCAAAGACTGACGATCAGACACTCTTCGGACATCAAAGACAACTTTAAATTAACTTTACATATTAAATACTTAAAAAAAAATTATGAAAAACACCACATGAATTTAGATTTGAATGCAAAGCAATGCTAATTAATTTATTAAAAATTTTTATCTCATTTTTAAATTAAATCAATGAACAAAAAATCACATCAAAGATGTAAAACTTCTGGTTTATATCTAAACAAACTATTTATTAGTTTGATGAGTACTGTTATTTTTTTAATAATCGGTACAGTTACGGTATCTGCAGCAAATCCTGTAAAAGGAACTATTACAGATGAGAAAACAAACACTACCTTAATTGGAGTAAGTGTACTGGTTGAAGGTACAAAAGTTGGGACAATTACGGATGTTAACGGAAATTTTTCGATCGAAGTACCTTCCTCAAATTCAAACCTTGTATTCTCATACATAGGATATTCCACCAAAAAAGTAAACGTAAATGGACAAACTAATTTGAACGTTATTTTGTCAGAAGACACAAAGAACCTGGATGAAGTTATTGTAGTAGGTTATGGTACACAGAAGAAAAGTGTAGTCACCGCCTCCATTTCAAGAGTTACATCGGATGATATTGACAGAGTTGCCCCTGTACGTATAGAGGATGCTTTGAAAGGTACTACTTCGGGAGTTACTGTTACAGCATCTTCCGGTCAACCCGGAGCAAGCTCACAAGTTCGTATTCGTGGAATTGGAACAGTTAATAATTCCGACCCGCTGTATGTTGTAGATGGGATGCCAATTGATGGTGGCATTGATTATTTAAATCCAAGGGATATCCAATCAATTGAGGTATTGAAAGATGCAGCTTCGGGCGCTATTTATGGTGCACGCGCAGCTAATGGTGTAATTTTAGTCACGACAAAAAGCGGTAAATCTCAAAAAATGGCTGTAACGTACGACTTCTCATATGGAATTCAGAATCCATGGAAACATCGTTCGGTATTAAATGCATCGCAGTATGCTGTTATGATGAATGAAGCTTCTGCGAATGCAGGACAGGGAGTTCTTTATGCCAATCCATATTCATTGGGCAATGGTACTGATTGGCAAAGTGAGGTGTTTAACTCCAATGCAGCACAACAACAGCATCAATTAAGTATAAGTGGAAGTAATGACAATATGAGTTATTATTTATCAGCCGGATATTATAATCAGGATGGTATAGTAGGAGGAAATTTTGACCGCTCAAATTATGATCGTTATACTATAAGGTCCAACACAAATTACGTATTGCTTGATACAAAGGAGCGTAATTTCCTTAATCATCTTGTTTTCACTCAAAACATATCTTATGCAAACATTAAATCGAGAGGTATAAGCACCAACTCAGAATACGGTTCACCACTTGGTAGTGCGTTGGTTTTTTCGCCACTTTTAGATCCTTATGCCGATACACCCAGCGAAATAGCGGCTGTAAATTCAAAAACAGCAGTACCGGTACATGACAGCAGAACCGGTGCCTTACTAAATATTGCGGGTGATGATTATAATGAAATCACGAATCCGATTGGACAACTTTCTCTGCCCAATGATATAAATACATCGAATAAATTTGTTGCAAACTTTTCTGCTGAATTAACTTTATGGGACAACCTGAAGTTTAAATCATCGTTTGGCAACGACTTGTCTTTCTGGGAAACAAACGGATACAACGTGGTATATTATCTTGGTAAGTCTAACAACAATACCCGAAACTCTGTTCATTCAACTATGAATCGCCAGTGGACATGGCAGCTTGAAAACACACTTTCGTATGATAAGAAAATAGACAAACACAGCTTTAATATAGTTCTCGGCCAATCCGCTAAAGAAACAACCGGTCGATATTTGTCAGGAACACGTTATCTGATGATATCAGAAGATCCAAACAGAGCAAATATTGATTTTGCTACCGGTTTGGCTGCAGATGGAAACCAGTTAGTGAGTGGTAGTGCTTATAGTCCCAGCACGTTGGCTTCATACTTCGGACGTATAAGTTACAATTATGATGAACGATACATGCTCCAGGCAACAGTTCGCCAGGATGGATCTTCAAACTTCGGTTCGAACAATAAATGGGCTACATTTCCATCATTCTCACTTGGATGGAATCTTACTAACGAGTCATTTATCCAAAGCAGTAAGCCAGAATGGTTATCAAGCAGTAAAATCCGTGCTTCGTGGGGTAAAAACGGGAATGCTAATATCGGAGCGTTTCAATATGTATCTTTAACCAGTTCAAACAATAGCTACGATTTTGGCCAGGGAGAATCGGCAGTAATTGTAAATGGAGTAAAGCCGAGCGGAACTGCTAATGCTGATTTGAAATGGGAAGAATCTGAACAAACCGACTTTGGTGTAGATTTAGGCCTTTTTAATAATGCGTTAAGTCTTACAGCAGACTATTACGTAAAAAAGACAAATGGGATGTTGAAAACTATGCCTGTTCCATCGTATCTGGGAGAATCAAAACCTCTTGGAAATGTGGGTTCGATGCTGAACAAAGGAGTTGAACTTGAAACCAACTATCGATTTAAAGTTGCAGGCTTTGATTTCAGAGTTGGAGCTAATGCTTCATATCTGTACAACAGATTGACCAACCTTGGTAACGAAACAGGGTTTGAAAATCTGGATTCTTATGCTAATGTAGGAACTATATCAAGATCTCAAAACGGTTATGCATATCCATTTTTCTATGGATACAAAACCAATGGTATTTTCCAGAACTGGGATGAAGTAAATGCTGATAAAAATGCAAAAGGAGGGTTGACACAACCTAAGGCGCAACCGGGTGATGTTCGGTTTGTAGATATGAATAGTGATGGTAAAATTGATGATAACGACCGTACAATGATTGGTAAAGGAATGCCGGACTGGACGTACGGGTTCAATATGAATGCAAGTTACAAGAACTTTGACCTGAGTATAGTTTTTCAGGGAACTATTGGTAATCAGATTTACGACGCCACCAGAAGAACTGACCTGAAATACATAAACCTGCCTTCGTATATGTGGGGAAGATGGACAGGCGAAGGAACTTCAAACAGCACACCTCGTTTTTCCTGGAGTGACGATAACGGTAATTGGTTGTCATCTGATCTCTATGTAAAAAATGGAGATTATCTGCGCTTAAGAAACTTGCAGATAGGATATACATTGCCTCAGTCAGTTACTAAAAAAGTATTGATCAGTAGTTTGCGTTTGTATGTAAGTGCTGAAAACCTGCTGACTTTTACTAAATATGAAGGTTTTGATCCGGAAATTTCTTCAGGTGGAACCTCAATCGGTATTGATCGCGGCTGTTACCCACAGGCCAAAACCTATACCGTTGGACTGAATTTGAAGTTTTAATTTTATACAATACAGAAAATGAAAAAATTAATAATAATAAGTAGTATAGTTATATCTGCTTTAAGCTTGAATTCCTGTACGGATAATTTTTTGACAGTTCAATCAGCGAGTCAATTATTAGCTGATGGAACTTATTACAATACGAAAGCACATTTGAAAGAAGCACTTGTTGCTGCTTACGATCCCTTGAAATGGTTCGACTATTCTTTTGGTCAGTATGAGAATCTACCTTTTGTGTCAGACATTATGAGCGACGATGTAATGACAGGTGGAAGCGATGAAAATGACGCTTTGTATTTGCATAAAATGGGTAATTTTAGTGCGTTACCAACATCAGTTTGCAATAATTCATGGACCGTTTGTTACTCCGGAGTAAACCGTTCGAACATTGTATTACAATTTATTGATAATGCAGCTGATATGACAGATGCTGAAAAAGCAGAGTATAAAGCTGAAGCAACTGTTCTTCGTTCATTCTTTTACAACGTTTTATGGAAATACTGGGGAAATATACCTTATTATGAAAAGAATTTAACTTCCCCGTACCTTTGCAAACAAAGTACTCACGATCAGGTATATGAAAAAATCGCTACCGATCTGGAAACAATTATTGGTCAGAAAGTTTTACCTGTTAAGTCTGCTACAGGTTCAGAAGGACATGTTACCCAGGCTATGGCAGAAATGCTTTATGCGGAAGTCGTTATGTATCAGGCCGACAATTCGCGTTATACCAAAGCATTAGGTTATATGAAAGATATTATTGGTTCTACCAGTTATTCTTTAGTGAACGATTATGCTACTATGTGGGAATCTACCGGAGAGTGGAGTTCTGAATCGATTTTTGAAATCAATTATACTTCAAAAAACGGTGCTCGCGATTGGGGTGCGGCACTTGCTTCCGGAGGTACTGTGTTTCCAAAACTTATAGGCATTA